>Ga0155855_107_pt1 | contig 19726 bp, 19 predicted proteins | sample RifCSPlowO2_01_FD_107509 | JGI IMG/M metagenome (GOLD analysis project Ga0155855, IMG submission 107509) | Candidatus Portnoybacteria bacterium RIFCSPLOWO2_01_FULL_43_11 | reverse complement strand
TTACGCCCTTTATAATTTACAAGACCGCGGAACTCTTTATATCAGTCCAAACATAAAAGTGTATGAAGGCATGGTTATTGGAAATGTAACTAAGGGAACGGATATGGCTGTCAATCCGACCAAGGGAAAAAATCTGACTAATGTGCGCGCGTCCGGATCTGATGAGGCTTTAAACTTAACGCCTCCGATGGAGCTCACCTTGGAGCGCGGTTTAGAAATTATGGCTGACGATGAGTTATTGGAAATTACCCCGCGCTCCGTTCGACTTAGAAAAAAAGTATTAAATAAGAGGCGTGGACGTTTACTAATGTAGAGTTTATTCACTGGTCTTATTTTGACGGGGTTGATATAATAAAGGAAAGATAAAATAAATTTATGTTTGATCAAAAAACAGACGGATATATTGAGCAAAATAAAGAAAAAACATGGCCGGTGTTAGAATTAAAAAACACAAAGAAAACTTTTAAACGGCTCCCAAAATCAGTAATTTTTTCCGTCGGGGCTGTTTTAATTTTAGTTTTAGCTTTTCTGGGCTGGCAATATTTTTTAAAAAAACCTTCTATTACGGGTAAATTTGAACTGACCGCTTCCTTGGAAGACAGCGCCGGTATAGACCCGGGCACGTCTTTTGTTTTAAAGAGTTCAGAAGATTTAAGCGTCAAAACCATAAAGGAAATTCTTGTTTTTGATCCAGAGACAGATTTTGAAGCGGAAAAGACAGATAATAAATTTTTAGGGAGCCGGCTTTTAAAAGAAGCTTTTGCCCAAGAAAAAAATAATAATCCAAGCAGTTTTAAAATTAAGCCGAAAGAACCGTTAAAAACAGATTCTATTTATCGGGTAATCATTAAAGAAGGGGCCGTTGACCGCGAATACAGCTGGGCTTATCAGGTAAAGGCGCCCTTTCAGGTTATCGGCACTCATCCGCGCGAAAAAGGGACTTCTGTGCCTGTTAATTCCGGAATAGAGATAATCTTCAATCGAGAGGGTTTTATTAATCCGGAAAAGTATTTTTCAATAGAGCCGGAAGTCAAAGGCAGTTTTGAAATAAACAACAATACCATCATTTTTTTACCCAACAAACTTGAATCAGCCGCAATTTATACGGTAACCGTAAAAAGGGGATTAGGCGTCAAAAAGAGCGATGATACTTTAAAAGAAGATTATATTTTTCAGTTTGAAACCGGGCTTGAGTCTTACGGCGGCCAGAGGCCCTACTTTGACTTTGAGAACGATTTTCTTGAATTTATCCCAAATCATAAACCCGCCTTTAAATTTTATTCAGACGGTTTAGATGTTAAAAAGCTGGAATTTAATGTTTATAAACTGCCGGGCGCCGAAGAATTTTTAAGCTCTTATCAAAAGAGCCGCAAATGGTCGCTGGGCTGGGGATATTATTACCGGCGTTACAGCGGCAGTCTTTACCAGCCGAAACCGGAGACAAAAATAATTTCGTTTAACCCGGCGTTGATTAAAGCGGGGTATGAAGAATTCATAGAAATTCCTCAAGTCCTTGAAAATGGTTATTACCTGATTGACGTTAAATTTAAAGACCCGTTATACGGCGAAAAGCATCGTCAGGCCTGGCTTCAGATTACGCCTCTGGCTAATTATTTTTCCATTACCGATAACCAAGGTCTTTTATGGATTGATGATTTTGAAAAGAAAATTCCCATAGAAGGCATTGAGGCCTCTTACATTGAAGGAGTGGATAAAATTAATCTTGGGAAAACAGACGGAGAAGGATTAATCCGTTTTATTGCTCCGGAAAAATTAAAAAATCAGAATAACAGCGAAATTACCGAGCCGCAATTTTTCCAGATAGAACACAATCAATACCAAACAAAAATCATTAAAATCGCCGACGGCTGGGGGTATTACCGCCGGGTTAACGAAGGCGATATTTATTGGGATTATCTTTCCACTGACCGCTATACTTACAAGATGAACGATACTTTAAAATATTGGGGGGTTCTTAAGGGGAGAACCCAAAATCTTAGACAGAAAAAACTGACGGTCGGCATATATAAAGGATGGTGGTGGTCTGGAGACGGCGCAAACTCTCAAAAGAAAGCCCTTGTAATGGAGGAAACGGTTATTTCTTCATTTGACACTTTTAAAGGACAACTTCAGTTTCAGGGGCTTACTCCGGGATTTTATTCTTTACAAGCAATATTAGACGGCAAGGTCGTCACGGAATCGTCAATTCAAATTTTAACTTATACCAAGCCGGCTTACCAGATTACGGTTACGCCTTCTAAAAATGTTATTTTCACCGGCGAGAAAGTTGATTTTAATGTCCAAGCTTCGTTTTTTGACGGCACGCCGGCTTCTGGCCTTAGATTAAAGTACGGCGCTTATTGGCAGAATTCCATAGACGGCGAACTGACCCTGGATGAATTTGGCCAAGGAAGTTTTTCTTACGCTCCTTATTACTACGGTACGGGTTATGATTATTGGCCCAGGTCTTTTGACGTGGATTTTTCTCCAAAAATGTCGGAAGAAGGAGAAATCTCGGGTAGCGGAAGAGTTTTGGTTTTCGGTCCGGATATTTATTTACAAGCGTCTCAAGAAAAAAAGGCGAAGGACACTTATGAATTCAAGGCAAAACTGAATCAGATTGTTTTAGACGGCCTTGAAGACAGTTCTCGGGATTATCGTCCGGAATATATCGGCGATCCAGTGGGAAATTACCCGGTTTCAGCGCAAATTATTAAAATAACTCATTACAAAGTGGAAACAGGGCAATATTACGATTATATAAATAAAACTGTTCAAAAAACATATGAGTATCGGGAATCGCAGAAAATCATAGAATCATTCAGCGGAATTACCGATAATAACGGAGAATTTTCTTTTATTCGCGCTCTTCCCGAAGAAAAAGACAGTTTTTACAAGGTTGAATTTTCAGTTCGCGATTCAAAAGGAAGGGAGACCATAGATTCTGTTTATGTTTGGTATTCTTATTACGGAAGCTGGAAAGATTTCCGCGTCTCTTTGAATATAAACGACAGTTCATATCAGGAAGAATTTTCCAAAGGAGAAAAAATAAATCTTAGTCTTCAAATCGTTGAGGGGGAAAAGCCAACTGATTTAAAAACGCTTTTTTATCGCTATCAAAATAACATTGATAAAGCCGAAATTATTCCTTCTTTGACTTATGAAGAAACTTTTGAAGAATCATTTGTTCCTTCAGTGCAATATCGGGCGGTAATTTTGGGACCGTACGGATTTGAAGAAAGCAATTCGGTTACCGCTTCCTTTAAAGAAGAAGACAATAAACTAACAATTGACATAGAGCAGGATAAAGAAAAGTATCGGCCGGGCGAAAAGATTAATCTTAATTTGAAAGTAAAAGATAAAGACAATAAAGGCGTGGCTTCGGAGGTTAATCTGGCGGCAGTTGACGAAGCGGTTTTCCATGTTCTTCCCTATGAATATTACAGCAAAGATATTTTAAGGAATCTCTATGAGAATATTTGGGTTTCTCCCTTAACTTACGCCTCGGAGTACGCTTTTTTGAACGAATCAACGGGCGCGGAACAAGGAGGGTGTTTTGTTGAGGAGACGAAAATATTAATGTCTGACGGCTCGTTAAAAAATATTGAAGATATTCAAGTCGGGGATCAGGTATTGACTTGGACAGACGACCAAGAGAAAAAAATGGTTTCAGCCGTGGTTCAGGGCGTTTCTAAATATTGGGTAAAAGAACATTTGATCATTAACGGCTCTTTCGGAGTTACGGCCGAACACCGGCTTTATGTTAACGGAAAGTGGTTATACGCCGGCTATGTCAAAGAAGGCGACGAATTAACGGACTACGACGGAAAAGTTATAAAAGTAAAGTCAATTAAGAAAAAAGAAGGATTAGTCCCGGTTTATAATATTATTGTCAGTAAATACCACACTTATTTCGCTGATGGTTTTTACGCGCACAATGAAGAAAAAGGCGGCGGCGATTCACGAATTAATTTTGTTGACACTGCTTTTTATGACACTGTTGAGACGAATAGACAGGGGGAATCTTCGGTGTCTTTTATTTCGCCTGACAATATAACTTCTTGGCGGGTGACAGCGCAGGCTTTTGCCCCGGAAAACCTTAAAGCCGGACAAAATATAAAACTAATTAAGACTTCTCTGCCTTTCTTTGTCGACGCTACTCTAAATGAATTTTATTTAGCCGGAGACAGTCCGATTTTAAGATTAAGAGCCTTTGGAACGGATTTAAAGCAGGGAGAGAATATAAAGTTTAAAGCGGAAAGCGAGTCTTTAAATATTAAACAGGAAAAAACTTCTCGAGAAAATATCGCCTATATTCCTTTAAATAATCTTTCAGAAGGAGAACATGAGATTGTTATTTCAGTCCAGCAGGGAGAATATAAAGATAATATCGTCAAAAAAATCAAGGTGGTAAAGTCTTACTTTAGAAAAAGCGAGTCTTCGTTTTACAAGCTTTCCGATAATCTTTCTGGTATTGAGGGAAATAAAGACGGATTTACCAGGGTTAAGTTTATGGATTTGGGCCGGGGGAGACTTTACCGCGCTTTGTGGCGTAATAGGTATGGTTCCGGCATAAGGGTTGATCAGGTGGTGTCCGAATATCTGGCCAATAAATTTCTCTCTCAATATTTTGAAGAACCAATAGAGGAAGGATTTTTAGACTTAGCTCAATATCATTTAGAAAACGGGGGATTGGGGTTATTTCCGTACGGCGACGACGATTTGTCTTTATCGGCCAAACTGGCTGACCTTGTGCCGGAGTTTGTTTTTAAAGAAAAGCTTAAAAACTACTTTTATTCTTCTTTGGCCGATAAAAAATCCGATATTCACAGAATCAGCCAAGCTCTTTACGGCTTGGCCAGCTTAAATGAATTAGTTTTAGCTAAAATTAATTCAATTAAGGACAGCCAAGAGCTTAATTTAGAAGACAAAATACATCTGGCCTTGGGTTTGGCCAAACTCGGGGACAAAGAAGGCGCCAGAAAAATTTATTATAACGAGATAAGAAATAATTTGCGTTTTCAGGGACAGGAAGGCTGGTTGCATAAAGAAAACGATATAAGCAAGCGCGTAAAGCTTACCGGACTCATTGCTGTTTTAACCTCATATTTGAACGATGAAGACACCCGGGCTTTGGGAGAATATATGTTTGCCCATAGCCCTCAAAACGACTTGGACGCTCTGGAGGAATTTCTTTATATTAAATCAGAACTTAGCCGATTAAAAGAAAGCGAGACGGAGTTTAAATATCAAACCAATAACCGCTCTGATTCGGTGGCGCTTAAGAAAGGACGAAGCTACGAGCTGACTCTGCCCTTTAGTGAACTTCAATCAATAAAATTCAGCGAGATTAAAGGAGATATTGCTTTGGTGAGTTTTTATGAGCGTTTTAGGAATCCGGAAGAATTAGTTAAAAACCCGGAGCTTTCCCTGACAAGAACTTATTTGGTTGACGGCCGGCCGGTTAATTCGCTAAAGGAAGGAGATGTTGTTTTAGTTAGACTGGATCCAAAGATTAAAGAAAGCGCTATTGACGGCAGATATCAGGTAATTGATTATTTGCCCGGCGGACTAAAACCAATCACCCAAATTTATGAGCAGGGTCTTACCGGCGGAACAGTGTGCGATCCCGTTTGGTATCCTTCTATTATTGAAAACAACACTGTTTACTTTAATATCTGGAAAGATTTTAATAAAACTCCTTCCTGCGCCAAAAGAACCATCAATTATTACGCCCGGGTAGTCTCTAAAGGCGCTTATTCCGGCAACCCGGCCATTATCCAATCCTTAAAAGACTTGGAAAGTTTGAATATTTCATCCGCGAGCCGATTAGAAATTAAGTGATATTATATGGCGTCAAGGCATTTTCTTAAGCTGATTTTAGGTCTGGTGATTTGCGTCGCGGCCGGAACTGTGATCTTAGCCGCTCTGGGGCCGAATAAAAAATCGGCTATTTTTAATAATAAAGAAAAGATAGAATTTATTGACACAAATTTTTATGAATTTAAAGAGCTTATGGAAGATTCTATCGCTCAAGCTCAAAAAAATTACGGAAATCAACATCAAAAAGAAATAAAAAATCAATTTATCCAGCTCGGCGTCACTTCTCATCATCTTCCCACAGCCGCAGAATTTATCTCTGATTTTTATGTAAATCTTTATTACAGCCGGGGACCAAGAGACATTTTCGTTATTCTGGGACCTGACCATTTTGAACGGGGGTATACCTCGGTTTCTACCGCGTTTTATCCTTTTATTACGCCCTTTGGAGAATTAAAAATAGAGAACAGCATTACTGAAGAGCTTATTAAAAATGGAGTAAATATAGACAACGAGGTCTTTAAAAACGAGCATTCAATAGGAGTTCAGGCTATTTTAATTAAATCATTATTTCCCCAAGCTCGCATTGTTCCTTTGATTTTCCAGCTCAATACCGATGAGCGGCTGATTAATAATATCGCCGAAGTTTTAAATGAGCACAAAGACAAAATCACCGTAATATCCAGCGTTGATTTTTCTCATTATCAACCTTATGAATACGCCCAGGTTCTTGATAAAGAAAGCAAAAAAATGATTTCTGATTTTAATTTTGATTCTTTTACTCTGGAATACGCTGATTCGCCGCCCACTCTCAAACTCCTCGGCAGATTGACTGATTTTTTTAACGCAGATAAAATCGCTGTCCTTGATATCGCCAATTCCTATGATTTTACGAAGAAAACAAATAATACCACGGGTTATATTAACGCTCTTTTTACAAAAGACTATCCAAAACATAGCTCCACTTTAATGTTTGTCGGCGACATTATGCTTTCCCGTTCAGTGGGAGAAAAAATGAAAAAAGAAAATAACTGGCGATGGCCGTTTCTTGAGATAGCCGACTACTTAAAGGAAGCGGACTTGGTTTTTGGCAATTTAGAAGGACCCATTTCCGATAAAGGCAAAAAAACCAACGGGGATTTTTCTTTTCGGGCTGATCCAAAGGCGATAGAAGGCTTAAAATACGCCGGTTTTAATATTTTGTCAGTAGCTAACAACCATATCGGAGATTGGGGAAAAGAAGCAATGGAGGATACTTTTAAAATTCTAAAAGAAAATAATATTGGATATATCGGGGGAGGACATAATAAACAGGAAGCGCGTTCTTTTATAACCCAAAAATTAGACAACGGGACTAAGATCGCTTTTTTGGCTTATACCAATCTTGTTTCAAGATATTGGGAGGCGAAAGACAATATTTCCGGGATTGCCTGGCTGGATGAAAAACAAATGAAAGAAGACATAGAAAAAGCGAAAAAACAATCTGACATAATCGCGGTTTCCATGCATTTTGGCGAAGAATATAACATTTACCATAATAAAGTTCAGCAGTTTTTCGCCAGAACAGCTATTGACAACGGAGCTGATTTGGTAATAGGCCATCATCCTCATGTAATTCAGGAAATAGAGAAATACAAAGAAGGTTACATTGCTTATAGTTTGGGTAATTTTGTTTTTGACCAGTTATTTTCCCAAGAGACAACCCAAGGGTTGATATTAAAAGTCTTGGTTGAAGACAAAAAAATAAAAGATTTAGAACCCGTTAAAATTAAAATTTCCAACTCTTTTCAACCCTCTCTCATATTTGGACGTTAGATATTTTTAATGATAGAATAAAGAAAAAAAGACACAGTAAATGAATCAAAGCGTATTTATTAAATCAATTATCAATGGATTGATTGGCCTGACCGTTCTCCTCGCGATATATTTTACTGTTATCAGTTTGATTTCCGGCTGGTCGTTTGCTCTTAGCCAATTTTCCGATTTCTGGTATTTTATCATAAGTCTGGCTCTTGGGTTCGGAGTCCAGATTGGGCTTTACGCCTATCTTCGCAATGTTATTAAAATTAAAAGCGGTTCAGGAAAAGTGGTGGCTGTTTCCGGCGCGACTTCTACTGTGGCAATGGTCTCCTGTTGCGCGCATTATTTTGTTAATCTCTTGCCAATTATCGGCGTTTCCGGAATATTTGTTTTAATCGGGCAATACCAAATTGAACTTTTTTGGCTCGGCATTATCGCCAATTTATTCGGCATTAGCTATATTGCCAGCCGGATAATTAAACAATGAAACATTTAAAGATAATTATAGGAGCCGGAATTATTTTAGCGGTCTTTCTTGTTTTGAATTTTATTTGGCGCGAGAAAAATCCGGCGCCGGCGAACGGATTAAATCAAGAATCAGCTTCTCAAAATAATCTTAAGGAACAGATAAATAATGAAGGAGAGGTGAGTATTTCGGTTTTTCCGAAAAATATAAAAAACAGCGTCTGGGAATTTGAAGTTACGCTTAATACTCATTCGGTTGAATTGAGCGAGGACTTAACTCAAGTTTCTGTTTTAGTTAACAGCGAGGGCGAAGAAGAAAAGTCAACAGAGTGGGAAGGGGATCCGCCAGCCGGCCATCATCGTAAGGGTATTTTGAAATTTAACGCCCTTTCGTCTCAACCAGAGTTTATTATTCTTAAAATCCGCGGCGTGGGCGGCATTAAAGAACGAATATTTCAATGGGTTCTTTAAAAATAAAGGTCGAAAAAATTAATTTATCAATAAACCAATAAGAAGGTTTTAGATTTTATTAAGATTGTAATCTATTCACAAATTTAATAAAATAAGTTAAACTAAAAGTATGTCAGAAGAATGCTGTCATCATAACTGCATAGAAGAGCTAAAAGCCGATCATGAGAAAATTTTAGAAGAGCTCGGTCTTTTAGAAAAGGCGGTAAAAGAATCCGCGGTTGATAAAAAACAAGTGGAGAATTTTTTGCGCTTTACCGGGACTTTTGCCGAACCGCATCATCATAAAGAAGAAGAAGTTTTATTCCCGGAACTTGAAAAAAAGGGCGTGCCAAACGAGGGCGGCCCGATTGGAATGATGCTTATGGAGCACGCAACCAAAAGAGAATACGTGAAAAATTTAAAGAAAGCGCTTGATGAAAATAACGAGGACGAGATGAAAAAGAACGCTCTGGCCATTGTTTCTCTTTTGGGAGAGCATATTTTTAAAGAAAATAATATTTTGTATCCCATGGCCGAAGATGTTTTAAGCGAGGATGATATGTCGCGGCTTTCGCACAAATGCCGGGAAATAGAAAAGATTTAGCTTAATTTATGAAAAAACTATTTATTTTTGCGATAGCTGTTTTTTTATTTGGGATAGGCGCATACTTTTTATTGTTCAGACCAGACAAAATATCACTTCCTAACATTAATAATAATGAATTGGAAAAATCTGATTTAATAAGAGCGGATTTTCCTCGTCCTAATCAGACTATCCAAAGCCCGCTTATTGTGAAAGGAGAAGCAAGGGGATTTTGGTTTTTTGAAGCAAGTTTTCCAATTAAACTTTTAGACGATAATGGCGAATTTATCGCCCAAGGCATTGCCCAAGCCCGAGGGGAGTGGATGACGGAAAATTTCGTGCCTTTTGAGGCAAGAATTGAATTTAATAATCCGAAAACAGAAAAAGGAACTTTAGTTTTGGAAAAAGATAATCCTTCGGGTTTGCCGGAAAACGCTGATGAATTGAGGGTTCCCATTGTATTTGCCAAAGAAACGAGAAAAATAAATCTTTTTTATTATAATCCCGAATTGGACAAAGACGAATCAAACAATATTGCTTGCAGTCGGAATGGATTAGTAGCGGTTGAAAGAAAAATTCCAATCACCCAAACGCCAATTCAAGATACTGTTAGACTTTTACTTTTGGGCGAGCTTACGAGTGAGGAGCGGGTCAAAGGCATTACAACGGAATATCCATTAGAAGGATTTTCTTTGAAAGGCGCGTCGTTAAAAGACGAAGTTTTAACGCTTGAATTTAACGACCCGAACGGAAAAACCGTAGGTGGTTCCTGTCGAGTGGGCATTCTTTGGTTTCAGATTGAAGCCACGGCCAAACAATTTCCAGAAGTCAAGGAAGTCCGTTTTCTGCCGGAGGAACTTTTCCAGCCGTAAAATGTTTCCAGTGAAAAATATGAAGTATGTAGACCGAGTATATGGGGAATTTAAGATTAAAGAACCAATTATTCTGGAACTTATAGAATCTACTCCCCTACGGAGATTAAAAGAAATTGACCAGGCCGGTTATCGGCCTCTTTGGGTTAAGCCGGAAGCGGATGCTGGCGAATACGACCACAGCCGATTTGCTCATTCTGTTGGCGTTTATTTACTGCTTCGCAAATATGGCGCGCCGCTTGATGAACAAATCGCCGGCTTAATTCACGATGTTTCTCATTCGGCTTTTTCTCATTGTATTGATTATGTTTTGGACAGCGGCTCGGAAAAAGAACAGAATCATCAAGATAATCTTTTTAATAGTTATGTAAAAAAGACAGAAATACCAGAGATTATTAAAAAATATGGTTTTGATTTGGATTATATTTTGGATGACAAAAACTTTCCTTTAAAAGAGAAAAACTTGCCGGATTTATGCGCCGATAGAATTGATTATTCCTTGAAAACGGCTGTAATTTTTGGCGAACTTGATGATAAGACTAAGAAATATCTTTTGGATAATTTAACGACAGAAAATAATAATTGGGTCTTTAAGGATTTTAAAAGCGCCAAAAAATACGCGGAGCTGTTTCTTAAACTTAACACCGATTATTACGCCGGTCCTGCCTCGGCAATAATGTTTAGAACGGTTGGCGATTGCTTGCGATACGCTTTGCAAAAAGGATATATTTCAGAAAATGATCTCTACACGACCGACAAATTAGTGACAGGAAAAATTGAGGGATTTTTAAATAAGGATGAAAAATTAAACCTGCTTTTTGATAGAATGAATAATGAGGTTAAAATCATTAATGACCCGAATAATTATGACGCCAGCGTCTTTTGTAAATCAAGGGTTGTTGACCCTTTGTTCAGGCAATCTCAAGAAATAAAAAGAGTTTCTGAAGTTGACCCGAGTTGGAATAATATAGTTAAGCGGGAATTAAAGCCAAAGCAGTATTTTTTAAAGTTTGAAAGATAAATATGAAATTATTTGTCAGCGCGAAACCTGGCTCAAGAGAAGAAAGCGTCAGAAAAATTGATGACGCTCATTTTGCGGTGGCCGTAAAAGAGCCGCCGATTGAAGGCCGCGCGAACAAAGCGATCATCAAAGCGCTGGCTGATTTTTTGAATGTCGCTCCGTCGCGTTTAAGCATGATTTCCGGGCAGACCAGCCGGCAGAAAATAATTGAATTTTTAAACAAATAGTAAGATTGAAGAAGTTTTCAACCGTAAAACTTGTGGGGTATTCACAAATTTGATAAAATAAGTTAAACTATCAGAAGATGAAGACAAATCGCTTAATTTATAAACCAATTATTTTTTTAGCGCTAATAATGGCTCTATTTCTTGTTTTAATAGCGCCATTTTTCGTATCCGCGGCTGAAGAGTATCCTAACGGCTCGCTTATCAGAGCCCAAGACGATTATAAGGTTTATGTAATTTTTAACGACAAAAAGCGCTGGCTTAAAAACCTTGAAGTTTTTAATTCTTATAATTTTAAATGGGAAAACGTGAAAATAGTCAATTCGGATACGATAAAAAATATCGGCTTTAATAATTTAGTCAGAACCGAAGGGGACGCGAAAGTCTACGCTCTTAATGATTTCGGCCATAAGCGACATATTCTCAATTTAGATGTTTTTAATTCTTATAATTTTAAATGGGAAGATGTGGCCGTTATCGCAAAAGAAGAAATAAGCAGTTATCCTGAAAGTTCTTTAATAAGAAAGGCCGAAGATACTCGGGTGTATTTTCTGGAAAACAACAAAAAGAGATGGGTGAATTCAATTAAATCTTTTATTGCCCATAATTTTAATTGGGATGAAGTCCATATTGTTAATGATATTGATTTTGGGACCTACGGAGCCGGCGAAGTTCTTGGCGAGGAACCGACCGAAGAAGCAAAAGCGCCGGTTATCTCAAACATTCAAACTACGGATATCACGGAAAATTCAGTAAAGATTATTTGGGAAACAGATAAGCTGGCTGACAGTAAAGTTAATTATAGTCTTAATTCTCCCGTAACGGAGGCGGCGGCGGTCAGCGACTCAAATTTTACCGAAAGTCACAGTATTAACCTGATAAATCTGACACCCAATACAACTTATTATTATAATGTTGTTTCTTCAGATGAAAGCGGGAATAAAGCGGTGAGCGGCGAAAAATCTTTTATCACTCTTTTATCAGCGCCCCAAGTCGGAGAGAATGTCAGAATTACCACTGCCTTGGGTCAGGCCGCGTTTCCAGCCGCGGTCTTTACTGGTTTAGAGTACGGTTTGACTTGGCAGGATTCCCGCGAAGGAGAAAATTCGGAGATTTATTTTACGAGATTGGACGCTGACGGAAGAAAAACAGGCAATGACATTAATATCAGCAATAATCCGAATAAAATCTCTTCAAATCCTTTTATAGTCTGGACCGGCGCTGAATTCGGGGTTGTTTGGTCAGAGTACAGCAGTGATAGCAAAGAAAACGAAAATGGCTGTTATTTATATTTTATCAGATTAGACGCCAATGGAGTCAAGCAAGGAAAAAATAGTTTGATTACTTCTGATAATTACGGCTCTTGTCCTAGTAATCCTTCTATGGTCTGGACCGGTTCAGAGTACGGAGTTTCCTGGCATGAAAACCGTTTAGGCCTCGCGACTTCAAGAATTTTTTTCACCAAGCTTAATAATCTGGGAGAAAAACAAGGAGAAGACATGCAAATAAGCCGTGATTCAATATCAGAAGACTCTTCAATTACCTGGTCGGGTAAAGAATTCGGCCTTGTTTGGAAAGAAAGTCTGCCGGCTTCAAAAATATATTTTGTCAGATTAGACGAGAGCGGAGTAAAACAAGATAATGAAATTAAAATTAATAATACTGGCGGCGCTTCTTTATATCCTTCTATTATTTGGAACGGCTCTAATTATGCTGTTATCTGGCAGGGCGAGGACAAGGAAAACGAAAGGCAGATATATTTTGTCGAATTAGACCAAAACGGAAACAAACCACTTGACGATATAGTCATTACTTCTAATTCACTCGGAAATTATTCTATTTTTCCGTCTTTTATCTGGACCGGTAATGAATTTGGAGTTTCCTGGCGGCAAGGAGAAGGATCAATATATTTTGTTCGTCTTGACGCAAGTGGAGCTAAGAAAAATACGGGGCTTAAAATTTCTGACGCTTCTTCTGGAGAAGCCAAACACCCGGTTGTTGTCTGGAACAACCTGAAAAATAAATACGGAATTATTTGGGACGATACCCGCAATAATAACAAAGGAGAAATTTATTTTAGCATCCAAGACGCTTCTTTTTAAAAAAATTCCATTTTAGTTTGTTTAAGAGTTTTTTGAATCAGTTTATCCAGATTAATTTTTTTTTCCAGTTTTTTAACTATTTCAAGCTTACCTGAAGCGGTTGGGTGTTTTGGCACAAAAAGAGAGCAGCAGTCTTCTTGAGGCTTAATTGAGATTTCATAAGTCCCAATTTTTTTAGCCAAAGCGATAATTTCTTCTTTATCCAAACCGATTAACGGCCTTAAAACCGGCATTTTTACTGATTCTTCAATAATTCCCAAGTTAGTCATAGTTTGAGAGCTTACTTGGCCCAGACTCTCGCCGGTTATCAATGCCCCGCAGTTTTCTTTTCCGGCTATTTTTTCAGCGATTTTAAGCATTACTCTTCTGTAAAGAAGCACGCGGTATTTGGCCGGCGCCTTGGTTTTTATCTGAAGCTGGATTTTATGAAAAGAGATATAATAAACTTTTAATTTCGGCTGGTAATTTATAAAAATTTTAGCCAATTCTTCCGTTTTTTCAATGCTTTTTTTGGAAACCAAGGGAAAGCTGTGAAAATGAAGCCAGATGTTTTCCGCGCCTCTTTTGGTAGTAAGCCAAGCGGCCGCCGGAGAATCAATGCCGCCGGAAAAAAGAGTTATTACCCGGCCTTGACTACCCATGGGCAAACCGCCAAGGCCTTTCTGCTTTTTAAAATAAACAAACCAGCCGTCTTTTCTTCCTTCAATGAATATTTCTTTGTTTGGTTTGTCTAAATTAACTTTTCTATTTATCCGTTTGGCAATTTCTTTAATGATTTCTTCCCGGCTTTCTTTAATTTCCCCGCCCTTTCTGATTCTTAAAGCAAAAGTCTGATTTTCCTTTATCCAGTTTTGATAATTGTTTTTTATAAATTGGCTTAAGTCTTTCAGGTTTCCGTTTTTCAAAAAGAAAGTTTGAGAAAACCAAGCCAGACCAAAAGTGTTTTGAATAATTTTTGAAGCTTTTTTAAAATTTTCCGCCCAGCACCTTTTTGTTTTGTAAAAAGATGCCGGGTAAATCTCTATGAAAAATCTTTCTCTAAATTGATGAAGCTTAAAACCGACTTCTTCTTTATTCAGAAAAAAGATAAGATGGTTGGCCAAACTTCTTTTAAGGATTTTTCGCACTCCTTCGGATTTTAAAAAAAGTTCGCCGAAAGCCAAAAGAAATCCCCGTTTAGGGCTTTTAAAATTATTCAGATTTCTCCTTGGTTTTTGAATCATAATCTCCGTTAATGTTATACTAAAAAATAATAAGTGGCAACTATGAAAAAAATATCTAAAACAATATTAATTGCCGCGGTTATTGTGGTTTTTATAATGATTGGAACCGCGGTTATCAACCGCAAGAATATTTTCCGCCAATTTTATAAACCAACCCCGACCATGACTCAAGAAGGAGTAAAAATTTCAGACGGAGAGACTCAAGTCAAAAAAACAGAAAAGAAAGACTTTGAGATTATAGCGGAAAACCTTCAAATCCCTTGGGAAATCGCGTTTTTACCGGACGGAGATTTACTTGTAACCGAACGGCCGGGAACCCTTAAACGGATTGGTAAAGAAAAACAGACTTATCCAGTTGAAGGCGTGGAGCATATTGGCGAAGGCGGGCTTTTGGGAATGGCGCTTCATCCTGAATTTCCTGACAACCGCTGGATTTATCTTTATTTTACCACAAAGGCCGGCAATAGTTTTAAAAACAAAGTTGAACGATACCGTTTTCTAGACGACCGTCTTTTTGAAAAAGAAATAATAATTGACAATATCCCCGGCGCGATTTATCACGACGGCGGCAGAATTGCTTTTGACGCTTATGGGTATCTGCATATTACAACCGGCGATGCCGGGAATTCAGACCTTGCGCAGAATATAAATTCCTTGGCTGGAAAAATTCTCCGGGTAAAAGACGACGGCTCAATTCCTCCTGATAATCCGTTTGGCAATGCCATGTATTCTATTGGTCACAGAAATCCGCAGGGACTCGCCTGGGATAATAAAGGCCGGCTTTGGGCAACTGAACACGGAAGGTCAGGTCTTGTTTCAGGACTTGATGAGTTAAATCTTATTGAAAAAGGAGCAAATTACGGCTGGCCAATAATTCAGGGAGATGAGGAAAAACAGGGAATGAAAACGCCGATTATAAATTCCGGGCCCAATGAAACATGGGCGCCGGCCGGCGCGATTTATTTAAATGAAAGAATATTTTTCACCGGCCTTCGCGGAGAATCTCTTTATGAGGCAAAAATTTTTCCTGACGGAAAAGTTGAATACTTAAAAGCGCATTTTCGCGAGGAATTTGGCCGGCTTCGGGCTATTCAAAAAGGGCCGGATGGTTATTTATATTTTACGACTTCAAATACTGACGGCCGCGGCGCTCCTCATTTAAACGATGATAAAATTATCCGCATAAATCCGGAAATATTTTTTTAATATGCTTTTAGGAATAAAAAGCAAAAAGGATTTACTATCGCGTCATGCGCTGATCGGATTTTTAGCAGCGATTCTTGTTTATTTATTTTGGCTTTCGCGGCCAGAATTATCTTTTGAGCCCCGTTTGTGGCGAGCCTTAGGCGATTCTGCTTTTACTTTTTTATTTATCACTTTAGCTATCGGGCCCTTAAGCAAATTATGGAAGCCAAGTTTATGGCTTTTGCCTTGGCGCCGGGAAACAGGCATTTGGTTTGCTCTTTTGGCGCTTTCTCATTTTTTACGAGTGAACGATTACGCCGCTTCTGTTCCTGAATTTCAACTGCCTCGGCTTTTAGGTTTAATCGCGCTTTTTTTAACATTGTTATTGGCGGCTACTTCGTCTGACCGCGCAGTTAATTTTTTAGGCATCTCATCATGGAAATGGCTGCATTACAGCGCCTATACTATTTTTTATCTTACAGCAAGCCACGCCGCTTATTTTTTATTCATCCGCTTTCCCGGCTCAAATTGGTTTCGTTATTCTTTTTTAGCGATGGCTCTTATTGTTTTTATTCTTCAATTAAGCGCTTTTGTTAAAATAGTGGTTCAGCAAAAAACCAAAAGCTGGTATTAGATTATCATTCTTCTGTCATTCCGCACACCCATTTTCATGGGTGCATGATTGTCCCTGATTTAATCAGGGACGGAATCCAGAAGATATTAATTATTACTGGATTCCCGCTTTCGCGGAAATGACAATTGGGAAAAAGCTAATATGGATTCTATGAAAATTAAAACATTAAAACTACCCGTTATTGAACAAAAAATTATTGCTGAAAAAACCAATGAAGTTTCTTTTGGCTTAAAAGAAAATGAATTTGCTTTTCTGGCCGGCCAGCACATTAAAGTCCGTATTCCAAAACTTTTATATCCTGACCCTTCCTAAAAATTCATCACAGCCGATTGTTTTTATTGCCGGCGGAATCGGCATAACGCCCTGCTTGAGCATGATTCGCTTTGCCGCTGAAGAAAAACTTGCTCATCCAATTATTTTACTTTATTCTAATAGAGATGAACAAAGCGCTCCTTATTTAAAAGAATTAAAATTAATTGAAGAAAAAAATCCTTATTTTCAGCTAAAAAACAAATTTGGCCGCGTTGACGCGGAGTTTATTAAAGAAGTTGTTAAAGATTTAAACGAGCCGCTTTGGTATGTTACGGGCCCCGAACCAATGGTTGTTGCCATAAAAGACTTGCTTTTTCATTTAGGAATAAACCAGGGAAAAATTTATTCCGAAGAGTTCCTTGGTTATTGATGATATAATAAAATATATTTGAAGCAGATTTTCCTTTATTTTAGGTTTGCGGAAAAGAAGTTGGAGACAGATTAAAGTAAATAGATTTTATGGAAAAAATTATCGCAATTTACGGACCAACTACTTCCAATAAACTTGGTTTGGTTTTTAATTTATCTAAATATCTCTGGGGAAAATATCGGATTAACTCCGAAGTCATCAATGCTGATTCAAGAAAAATTTATAAAGATTTTAAAATTTCTCAAAGTCTTCCCATAGAATCGTTTTTTAAAAAAATAAAACTTCACTTATTTGGAACGATCTCGGCAAAAGAAAAAATAGATTTGTATGATTTTCAAAAAATAGTAAGGGATAAAATTATTGATGTTCAACAAAAAAATAATTTGCCAATTCTTGTTGGCGGCTCAAGTATTCATTTGCTCTGCGTATTACAAAACTGGAAAAAGGGCGAGAAACGAATAAGAAAAGAGATTCCATCTAATGTTCTTACCTTAGGAGTAGCTATTAGCAGAAAAGAACTTAAAAAATCAGTAGGTAAAAATATTTCAGAGATGTTTCGAAAAGGATTATATAGTGAATTTAAAATACTTTATAAAAAGAGCCAAAAAGGAGAATTGTCAGAAGAATTATTAAAAGAGACTTTAGGTTATAGGCAGTTTTTAGAGATGGCTAAAGTGTCAAATAAATCTCCGCTAGAATTAAACACAAAAGACTTAATAAAAATAAAAAAGTGGATAATAAAAGACATTCTAAAATACGCTTATCATCAATCATTGGATTATAAAAAATTTCCAAATATACATCTCATTAGAGGCTTCAAACAAAGTAAGAAAATAGTTGATTCTTTCTTAAATCATTAAATTATGCTAAAATGAAAACAAGAGCTTGTATGAAAAAGATAATTTTTATTTTATTGATTTTAGTAATAGCGGCAGTTGGTTATTATTTCTATTTTATTTTTAACAAAGAGTCGAAATTAAATAACAGACCGATGACAAAAGAAATTTGCGAAATGTATGGCGGTCAGTGGAGCGAAATGGAAATTTTAAAAGAAGAGGGAGACGTATATAAAAATTTTTGTATTTGTCCCAAAAAATTATTTACGGAAAATCCGTCTCTTTGGATAAACGAAGGGACTATGGAAAAATGCCCATAAAAAACACTTAAAGGTCGAAAATAATAAAATTTAATTTTAAAAAACTATGGCAGATGAACTAAATCAGGGGCGCGCTCATGGGTACCCTTTGGATTACGATGACAACGGTTATAACGGAATGAAATATCTAAAAAATGATTTGGACAACAGTGAAGCACGCGTTTTTTTTGACCAGGCCAGACGCCGAGGTTATGCCGAGTTTGAAGATGATAATGACCGGCAATACACGATGAGTTATAAAAACGGAAAATATACCGTGACGCGCCGATAAAAATATAATAAAACTAAAAACTCCGCTAGATTTAGCGGAGTTTTTAGTTTTAGATTAACGCTCGAATCTCTTGTCTCTTTTCTTTGACCAGCATTCCCGACAATAAATCGGTCTGTCTTGGGCTGGCTCAAAGGGAAGTTCGGTTATTTCCACTCCGCAGTCAGCGCAATTCCAGCTTCCTTTTACCATCTGACGGGGAGGAAAATTTCCTCTCGAACGCGAATCTCTATTAAAGCTATTAAAAGCCATGTAACTTACGAATTTTATAATTAAACACTGATTTCATGGTTGTAAAATCTGTGTTCAATTTTATTTACATTCGTAAAATAAAGGGTTTTAAACCCTATAAGCGACCTTTGTTTCCAAGCGCATAAAATTTATTCGCTTGGTTTTACTTCTAAGCCGCTCTACTTAATATTAGTCATTGATTTTGAAATTAAAGACTCTTAAGATACCTCGACTTATAAGCTTAAGCCTATTATAACTGTTATATTAAATAAGTCAAATTTTTTTAAGTTATTGTACACGGAGTTGATTTTTTTTATTAAGTATGGTAAAATGCGAATGTGGGAGTTCTTTTCTTTTAACTTTTAAAAAGGAGGAATAGAAAATGAGGAAAGTTATTATTGTCCAGGAAGGTCAGTGGGGTATTGTTACAAGAGAGAACTATGATGAATTCATTAAGATATTAAAAAGAATAGTAGAAAATGCAGTTGACGGTAATAAAGAAAGAATAGCCGAGGTTGAAGTAGTAGAGACCTCGGCCGAGGCATTAACAAGATTAGAGATGAAAAGAATAGATACCCTGATTTTTATTTCAAGAGATATGCTGGCTGAAGCCAAAAAGATTAAAAAAGTTCATCACAGATTAAAGGTTGTCCTTTTCACTGGGCTAATCCCGGAAGAAGAAGTCATTTTAGTGGATAAAGGATGGCTCTTTAGCTCAAAGGAAATAGAACGTATCATCCTTTATTAAAAGGCGTGATGTTAGAGGAAGTAGAAGTTTTACTTCCTCTTTTTTCTTTTAGTTTTTTCTGATATAATACAATTGAAAGGAGGTAAAAAAAGTATGAAAAATATCAATTATGATTTAATTAAAATGCTCCATTGCAAGCTGGACAGCGCATGGCGTCTGGAAAAATATTATATAGACGACGCCAAAGAAGCGAAATGTCATAGTATTTCGGCTTTGGAAAAAATTTTAGAAGAAGATAAAAAACACATAGAGACGCTTAAAG
>Ga0155855_122_pt1 | contig 24928 bp, 28 predicted proteins | sample RifCSPlowO2_01_FD_107509 | JGI IMG/M metagenome (GOLD analysis project Ga0155855, IMG submission 107509) | Candidatus Portnoybacteria bacterium RIFCSPLOWO2_01_FULL_43_11 | reverse complement strand
GCCTGCCTTTCTTAATAAATCAGGCGCGACTGCTCCGGCCGTTGAATGACCCGAGTCAATGACCACTTTAAATTTTTTTGATAAAGGCAGTCGTTTTAAAATATCATCAAAATACGGTTCTCTGATATCATATTTTTGGATTTTACCGGTCGTTTCAGCCGGTTTATAATCTTCCGTTTCCACTATCTTTCTTAGTTCCTGAAGATTCTCGCTCACTAAGGTTTCGGAAAAATCATTAGCGAACTTAAAGCCGTTATACTCAACCGGATTATGCGAGGCGGTGACGTAGACTCCTCCCTGACAATCCAAATGGTATTGCGACCAGTAAAAAGTGCCGATAAGATTCATTCCTATGTCAAAGACATCAATACCGGTCCAAATAAGCCCTTCGCTGACTGCTTGGCAATATTCTGGGCTGGTGGCTCTTGAATCGTATCCCACCACTGCTTTTTTAATGCCTTGTTGTTTTAAAAAGGCGCCGAAGGCCCGGCCGATATGCCTAACAATTTCCGGGTTTAAATCCTGATTAACTATGCCTCGCAGGTCATAGCCGCGAAAAATATAAGGATTGATTTTCATGTTACAGTGTATTTTTTTAGATCTTCTACTGCTTCTTGATTTAAAACCTCGCACGGCTTACCCCAATGATAAGAGATAAAATCATCACCATTTTTTCTCCAAGAAATTACACAGAGTTTTCTTAATCTGTCGTTAAACTTTATCCGGCCGGTCACTGAACCAATCATCATCACATGAAAACTGTGATGCGGTTTGGCCCAACCTGGAATTAATTTAGCTTTTTCCGGCATTTTAAATCTTTCTTGAATCATTTTTCTAAGTTCTTTAACAGGAACATTGTTTAATAATTCATTGCCGATCCAATAAGCCCTCACCACTTGTTCATCAAAAGGGTCGCCGATATTATTGGATTTAGCAATCAATTTATAATAAGCATACGAGCCCTCAAATTGTTCTAAAATTTCTCTTACTTTTTTTTCAGGAGTATCTTTACCGGATAAAAAATCTAAAAGAATTTGAGCGGTATTTCCCTTTTGCGGCCCGCAAAGACCAAGTTGGTGAGGTTTAATAGAATAGCGGATAGCTGTTTTTAGTCCTTCCATATTATACCCTTTCTACTTTTAAATTTTTGAAATAACTAATTTTTTTAAATATATCAATAACTAAGATTATGCCTAGACTGATTAATAAAATTCCGCCTACCTCGAAGATGGTTAAGCTTTTACCTTGAAATAATGTAAGCAGAGTCGTAATGGGGGCGCCTAAAGCTAAGACGCAAGCCGCTACTGAAACTCGCACATATTTAAGGCCGGAATACCAAGTGAGGACATAGCCAAAAAGAAGAACAGCCGTAATTAAAACCCAGCCGATTTGATTAAGATTAAGAGCGGCAACTGATTGAAACTGACCTGTTATCAACCAAAAAACAGCAATAAATAAAAATCCAAAAAACATTCTGCCCCAGCCAAGAATCCGTGGGGAAATGGTGGAAAGAGCTTTTTTAGAAATGATTTGCTCGCCGGCCCAGAAAAGAGTGGCTATAAGAATTAAAAGGTCTCCTTTGTCCCAGACAGAGTTTAGGCCGATTTTTAAAAATAAGGCATTGCCCAAAACAAGAAAAGAAATGCCTAAAATTAAGCTTTTGCTGATTTTTTCTTTTAAAAACAAAAAGGCCAAAAAAGCCACAAAAACGAACATTGTTTTATGAATAAAAGAAGCTTCAGCGCCTGTACTTAGAGAAAGTCCTTTAAAGAAAAGAAGAAACGGAATACTGCCGCCAATAAGACCAATTACTATTAAGGTCAGCCATTGTTTTTTATTGAGTTTCTTAAGTGTTAACCATTCTTTAAAAGAAAAAATAGCTAAAAAAAGCAGACCAGCGGCTATAATATTTTTCAAGCCAGTGAAAATATACGGATTGATTACAGAAACGCCGAACTGATTTATATAAATAGAGACACCGGAAATTAAAGCCGTGCCTAAAATTAGAAAAATACCTTTTTTCTCGTTCATATTATTTATTATAGCAAATTCCCTAAAAATAGAAAAGCCGCGAAGAGAAATTATTGCTCTTCACTCTTAGATTTTTTTAAGATTTTCAATCCATAAAGATTTCCGTTTTGAAAACCAGAAATACTTAAACATTTATAGAAATGGGATTTAAACCCCGCAGCTGCCGCCGCCTTGAGGCGCTTTTTCAATCAGATTATTGTCAGACAGCCATTTTTTGGTTTTGGCAAAGCCGGAGCCGGAAGAATATTCGGGGCCGACAATTATTTTAGGATCCACATCTTTAAAATCCAAACCATCTTTTGCTTTAAAATAAAGGGCTAAATCAAAGTATTGCTGGGGAAACCAAAAACCGTTAAAATATTTGGCCGCTTCATACATTTCTGAAACTGAAGCGTCATTAGCCGCCATTAGCTCCAAAACGCCCAAAAGAGCCATGCCGTGGTTGCAGTCCGGAAAAGCCGTGGAATTATTACAGCAGGGCCGAAAAACATTATTGGTCACTTCGTCCACTTTGGCCTGCTGTTCCGGATTAAGTAAAATTATTTCCGATTTTGAATAAAAATCCATTGTGTCTTTTGTCCCGATTGTCCAGCCGCCGGTGGAAGCAAAAGAACCAATTTGGTCTTGGCCGTATTTAGTAATTGCTCCCTTATCAAGAATAGGATTTTTATTAGCCAAGCCCAAGGCCCAGAAAAAATTCAGCAAAAAGTGGGCATTATCTTGATTGACGGTAATTTCTTTATCCGCTCCTTGGGTTAAGATTTTAATTTGCTCTTCGGTTAAAGGAGAACCGGAGCGAGCGTAAATATCTTTAAACTTCTCAAAATCAATGGCCCCGCTTTCTAAGAGTTTTGGCCCGATATTCCCGTATTTCGCCTTAATCGTATAGCCTTCTTCCGGATTAACTTGGGAAAAAAGGATTTGAGAGTCAGAGCTGTTTATCGGCGTTTCCGTTTCCGGAGATATTTTGGATAAATTGTCTTTTTGAGAAAAATTAAATCCAAATTCCTGAAGAATAAGCGGCAAAGCAAGAATAATAAGAAGCGCCAAAAGAACCAAAGCCAACGGCTTGAGCGTTGAAATAAAAGATTGAAGCTGATTGTTAGAATTATTTGAGTTTTCCATAAAATTAGCCACTAGCCATTAGGGTTTAGCGACTAGGATATTTGTTATTAACTAAGGCGCGACATTGGCTGTTAATCTCACTTCAGCTTTTTCGTTTCGCGGGTCATTGGTTGAAAACGAGACAACCCTTATTGCTTGACCGGTTCCCTCCGGGCCGTGAAAAGCCGGGTCAAAAACGACTTCTAAAAATCCAGTTTCTCCGGCCGTGATTTTTGAGGACCAAAAGGAAGAGTCAGTATGCATACTAAATGTCGGGCTTTTTATTTCTCCTACTCTTAGCACGGCGCTGGTGCAATCACAGGAAGTTTTAATATCTTTTATTTTTAAATCGCCGTCGCCCGTGTTTTTAATTTCATAAGTGTAATTTATCGGCCCATTAGCCATAGAAATATCGCCGGCGTCGTATTCTAAAGGATTTATTTCCATCTTCGGCGCGCCTTGAGTTTTCGCCGGCGAATAACTCATCAGTCCAAAAACTATCCCGCCAATAATTGATATTAAAGGAAGACCAATCGCAATTATTTTTTTAGTCTTTTTGCGTTGCGCCAAGCGAAGCCGCTCATTTTCTTTTTCCTGCCGCTTTAATAATTTTCGTTCTTTTTTAGTTAAAATATTTTCTTCCATTTTATGTTATAACTAATTATTATTTTTCCAATAGAGCTGATTCAATGACGGCTTTGACAGAGGCATAAGGTTTGGCGCCGCTTAGTTCAAATTTTTCGCCGTTTGGAGCAATAACAATACTAAAGGGAGTGCCGCGGCCGCCGGAATTAATCGCGTCTTCTACATCGTTTAGAATTAGTTCTTCGTATTCGCCGCTTTCTAAGCATTCATTAAACTTTTGTTCGTCAAGGCCGATGTCTTTCGCGATCCGCGGCAGTATTTTAGGGTCAAGTTGGTTATTGCCCGGCGTGATTTCGTATATTTTATCAACATACTCCCAGAATTTATTATTGCCGCCGAGTTCATTCGCGCATTCAGTAGCTTCAGCTTCTTTGACCGCCTTGGGATGAATTTGGACTAAGGGAAAATGGCGGTAAACCCAGGCCACTCGGCCGTCTTTGCCGTATTCTTCAATCATCTGCTGCATGGTCGGGTGGAAACTTTTACAAAAAGGACATTCAGTGTCGGAAAATTCCACTATTTTTACAAGCGCGTCGGGATTGCCCCGAATATGGTCTTTAGAATCAATTGGTCTGACATTTTTAATAGTTATTGAATCAGCGGTCGGCTGTTCGTCTTTATCGCTGTCTTTCGGGGCTATTTGTTCTGAAACGCTTCCTAATTGCGATGAATTATTGCTTTGAGTATAAATAACCGCTCCGGCGATTATGAGGCCGGTAATAATAATCGCTCCGGGAATTAAAAATGGATTTTTATTTTGCGTATCAGTCATAAAATTACTTTAATTATTTTTTGATTCATCTTTTTTAAACAGTCTTTGCCAAAAACCTTTCTTTTCAATTTTTTGACTTTCCCGTTCTTTGTTTTGGTTTTTTAATTTTTCAATAGTCTCCGGCGACACTTCGCAAAGGGGGCAATTTTCTTGAATTTGATTTTGTTTTTCTTCTGTCATATTTTTTTAAATAAAAAATATCAATATCCCGGCGCCTAAAGCAATCATTAAAATTCCCATCACCAGCTTTTCGGCCCTTTCATTTCTTTGCCGCCACTGGGCGAGCTTGGCCAGAGTAATCGGATTGGTAGAAAGAATCAAAAGAATAATCAGGGGCATGACAAACATCAAATTATAAAGCAAAAGATATAAAAAACCGGTAAAGTAAGTGGTTTTTGAAGCTAAAAGAGCGGTAACCGCCGCGTAAATGCCGCCAGAGCACGGAATTGAGCAAAGTCCGACCAGAAAGGCCGCTACTATTATACCAGGCAGAGTCGCTTTTGTTAAGAGTTTTCTTACTTTCTCGCCGGAAAACTTTGGCATTCGCAAATGAATCGGCAGTTGAGGAAATAAATACTCTTTTAAATGAACAGCGCCTAAAAAAATTAAAAGCCAGGAGCCGAGCTTGGCAAAAAAGTGGGGCTGGCCGAAAAAAACAATGCCTGAAAAAAGACCAACGCCCACGGCCAAGTAAGTCAGATAAATCACGAAAATATAAACCAGACCCAAGACAAAGACATTTTTAAAAGTCCGCTGAAAACTTAAAAGAAAAGCGATAAAAAAAATCAGGATGGCAATGGCGCAGGGGTGAATGCCGTCTAAAAACCCGGTCGTGGCCACCAAAGGAATCATTACTTTCGGGTCTGCTATATTGATGTTTCCCAAAATATTATCCAACATAAGTTATTTTACATAAGAAGAAATCGTGACTTCAATTTGGGGATTGATAGGATCATTGCTTTTTATATAAATGATTCTGTCTTGGTCTCCCCGGCCGTGCGAGCCGCTCATGGCTCCGCTGTCGTAAGTGACTAAAAGTTCAGTCTTTTGGCCTGGACTGATTATCTCTTGAGCGGCTTTGGCCGTGGTGCAGGCGCAGGAAGTGGCCACTCTTTTAATTTCTAAAACTTCCTCGCCAATATTTTTAATTATAAAACTCTGTTTAACGATTTGGCCGTAATCAATTTCTCCAAAGTCAAAAGATTCGGGGCTGATTTCAATTTTTGGCAAATTCCCTTCTTTGTTTTGAGCGCCGGGAATTGCTTTAAAATAGCCGTAAATCGCAATGCCAACGATAATTAAAATTAAAACAATAAGACCTGTTTTTGATTTCATAAATTTAGTCCACTTGATTTAATTCAATGGTTACTTTTTTCTCAAAATCAATCGGGTCATTGGAAAATACGGAAATTTCTCTCGTGGCCGGGCCGCGGAAATCCGCGTGGACATCCGGGTCGTAATAAACTTTAAGTTGGGTTGTTTGACTTGGCGGAATAACTGTTTGCCAATCCCCTACCTCTTCATTGACGCCGTGGCCGGGCATATTAAAAATCGGCCCTTCTTGATTATCAAAAATAATGGAGGCGGAAGTACAGCCGCAGGAAGTTTCTAATTTAGTAATTATCAAATCGCTCTGTCCTTCGTTTTTTAAATTAAAATAAGTGATAACCTTCCCTTGTTTTTGACTTACCTCTTTAAAATCATAAGAGTCTGGAGAAGGAGAAATTATTGGTCTATCCGTCGGCGCGGTTTTTATTAATTCTTCTTTTATTTCTTCTTGCTTGGTTTTGTCGGCAAAAGAGTTTATTCCGTATTTTTTGACGTAAGCCAGAATAATTTCATTTTTATCAGCGCCTGTTTCAACTTGAGAATCAATATAGTTTATTCTTTCCTCAGCCATTTCGCAACAGATGTTGTTTTTGTCCAAAGGCAGGCCGCAGCAGGGACACAAAAACATTTGGTAAATTTCTTCAGCGGAAACATTTTTTATCAGAGACCCGCTTGAAGCAGTCTGGTTTTTTCCCAAAGGAGCGCTTTTCTGATAAATCTGCCCAAAATAAAAAATCAGGCCGAGGATTAAAACAGCGCCTAAAAGATGATAATAATTTATTGATTTTTCTTTCATAGTGAATTTATTATATCTTAAAGATTTGTTAGGGCAAATATTTTAGATAATAATTCCGCCGCCCAAGCAAGCTTCTCTTTTGTAAAATACGGCCCACTGACCGGCTGTTACGGCTCTTTGGGGCTTTTTAAAGACCAAGCGGGAGATATTATTTTTAGCCGGAAAAAGAGTGGCCGGAGCCAAGTTTTGCGCGTAGCGGATTTTTGCCCTGACTTTAATCGGTTTATTTAAAGATTTTTCGGAAGTAAGGTGAACATTGGAAAGCATCATTGCTTTTTGGTAGAGAATCGGGTCTTCCGGGTCGTGGCTGACAATCAGAGTGTTGTTTCTTTTATCAAACCCGACAACCCACCAAGGCCCGCCAGCCAAACCGATTCTTTTACGCTGGCCAACGGTATAAAAATGCAAGCCCCGATGTTCTCCCAGAGTGTAATTTTCTTTATCCCGAATGAATCCGGGCTCAAAACCGATTTCATCTTTCAAATAATGCGGAATTGATTTGGCGCTCACAAAACAAAGATTTTGGCTTTGTTTTCTTTTCAGAAAAAAATCAAAACCGTTCTTTTTTGCCATACCGTAAACCTGCTCTTTTGTATAATCCCCTATTGGGAAAATTAATTTCTTTAACTGCTCCTGATTTAAAAGACAGAGAAAATAACTTTGGTCTTTATTTTTATCCTTAGCTTTTGAAAGTTCGGTTTCTCCTGTTTTTAAATTTAACTTTTTTCTGGCGTAGTGGCCGGTGGCGACATATTTGGCTTTAAATTTTTCAGCCGCTTCAAATAATTTTTTAAATTTTAAATCACGGTTGCAGATTAAGCAGGGACTGGGCGTTTTTTTCTCTTTAAGAAGAGAAGCAAAATATCCTATCACCTCGTTTTTAAATTCGGAAGAACAATCAATAATATAATGAGGCGCGTTAAATTTCCTGCAGATATTTCCGGCGATTTCAAAAGATTCTTTACTGCAGCAGACATTTTCTTTAAGCAGATTTTTCTTGTTTTCCCAAGACGCGTATTTTAAGGAAACTCCAATCGGCTCATACCCTTGTTTTTTTAAAAGCATTAAAGCCACGGAGGAATCTACTCCGCCGGACATGCCGACTATTACTTTTGTTTTTCTTTTTCCGTCCATTTTTTATATCTCTCTTCTATGACTTGTTTGGCTCTTTCTATTTTTTGGTGTTTTTCTCTCAAATCTCCCGGAACAGGTTTTTTACCCATAGAGAGATAATCATAAATTGCTTCAGAGAGAGCGTCAATGGCCAGAAGAGAGCAATGAATTTTTATGGGCGGCAAATCGCCCAAGACCTTGATAACTTGTTCTTTATTGATTTTTAGGGCATTTTCAATGGTTTTCCCTTTGGCTAAATCTGAAATCGCGCTGCTGGTTGAGATGGCCGCCACACAGCCGTAAGTCTCGTAGGAAACGTCTTTAATCACTTCTTTTCCGTTTTTATTTTCTACATTAAGATAAAGCCACAATACGTCGCCGCAAACAATGTTTCCCACTTTGCCCAAGCCGTTATATTTTTTAAGCCGGCCGTAATTATGGGGCTTTTGGAAGTGTTTCATCACTTCTTTTGTGTAACCGGTCTGGTTCATAATGTTCTTATAACTAAGATTTAAACGGCGAGAGTTTTCTTAATCTTTCAACCGCGGCCGGTAAAACTTTGAGAAGTTCATCAATGTCTTTTTCCTTGGTCCATTTACCCAAAGTCATTCTTAAAGAGCCGTGCGCTTCCTGCGGCCTTAATCCGATAGCTAGAAGAATATGACTCGGTTTTAAATCAGTGGAAGAACAAGCCGAGCCGGTGGTGGTCATAAATCCGTAACCGTCAAGCTGAAGAACCAGAGACTCCCCTTCAATAAAGTCAAATCTGATATTAACATTATTCGGCAGTCTTTTTTTAGGGTGACCGTTTAAATGCGAGCCGCTTATTTTTTTAAGAATATTTTCAATCAGTTTATCCCTTAAATGAGTTAATCTTTTAATTTCTCCATTCATTTCTTTTTGGCGAATTTTAATTGCTTCTGAAAAACCAACCACCGCCGGCAGGTTGACGGTGCCGCCTCTTAACTTGAATTCATGCGCTCCCCCGTGAAGGATCGGCTCAATTTTAACTCCTTCTTTTATAAACAATAGGGCCGCTCCTTTTGGCCCGTAAATTTTATGAGAACTGCCGGTTAATAAATCAACATTCATTTTATTGACGTCAATCGGAATTTTGCCAAAACTCTGGGCCGCGTCAGTGTGAAAATAAACTCTATTTTTCCGGCAAATTTGGCCGATTTCTTCAATTGGCTCAATAGTGCCTATTTCATTGCTGGCGTGAATAACAGACACAAGAATCGTATCTTTTTTAACGGCTTTTTCTACATCAGCCGGATTGACCAAACCAAATTTATCAACCGGCAATTGGGTGATTTTAAAGCCCTGCTTGGCCAGCCAGTTCGCGCTTTCTAAAACGCAGGGATGTTCTATGGGAGAAATAATAATATGTCTGCCTTTTTCCTGATTGGCAAAAGCAACGCCTTTTAAAGCCAGATTATTGCTTTCCGTGGCGCTTGAGGTAAAAATTATTTCTTTTGGCCTTGCTTTGATTGAGCCGGCGACGGCTTCCCTGCTTTTTTCCAAAACTTCTCTTCCTTCCTGACCAAAGCTATGAAGCGACATCGTATTTCCGAATTTCTCGCTGAAATACGGTTTCATTACTTTCATTACCCGGGGATCAACCGGCGTCGCAGCCGCGTAATCAAGATAGATTTTTTTTCTCATAACTTCACTACTATAACAAAATTAAAATTCTTAGTCAAATTAAGTTTAAAAAATTTAGGGCGGTATTTTCTACCGCCCTTTTAAACTTAGTCGTATAATGTGTCTTTTTTGTCTTTATTATGAGGACAAATCCATTTTGTACACCCACCGCAAGCGCTTTGGAATGTCCCATTCCAGCAATCAGCTTCGCAACCATATTTTCTTAACCTTTCTATTTCTTCTTCTTCCGCCATTGTTGTAGTCAATACTTTTATGTTTTCCATATTTATCACCCTCTAAACTAAAAAAGAGCTGTTTATTTAAAAGTACTACCAACACAACTTTTGTCAATCATTTAAACTATTTTTAAGATAACTAACAAAAATCATCTTGGTTATATTTAAAACAAAAACCGCCGAAGCTAAAAGATATTCTTCGGCGGTTTAATGCGGGAAACTAATGCTAATATTATTTTACTCATCTTTTTGGTTTTTCGTTTCTCTTTTAATAATGCCCCAATGATAAAGGTATAAAGGCAGGCCGATTAAAATCATAGCCAGATTCAAAGAAGCGTTTCGGTGCCTTTTGCTCGTTATCGGGTCAATTTTCGCCCTTGTTTCCTGCCAATTGTTATATTCATTAATCCATTGGTCAATTTGGTTTTTTTCTTCCTGGGACAGTTTAATTTCTTCCTGTTTTGGTTCTAAAATTTCGTTTTCCGGTTCAGCGATTTTTTGAACTCTGATTGGCGGATAGAGCGGCTGTTTATTAAGTAATCGTTCTTCTTCCTCGGCTTTAGTGAAAATAAAGGCCTTTAATCCCATATCCAAAAACCGAACGCCACTGATGATTAAAAGCGCCAAACCGACTAAAGTAAATAGATAAAGATAAATTGTTCTAACCAAAGAATGTTTTTTCATAATTTAAATTTTCCCCACTAAATTTAGGCCGGGTTTTAAGGTTTTTTTACCCGGTTCCCAGCTGGCCGGGCAAACCAATCCCTTGTGTTCATTGACAAACTTAGCGGCCTGAAGTTTTCTTAAAAGTTCTTTAATGGAGCGGCCAATGTCATTAGTGTGCATTTCATACGCTTTGAGCTCGCCATTGGGAGCGATAATAAAACTGGCCCGCAAAGAAAGGCCTTCTTCTTCAATATAGGTGCCGAATTCGCGGCAAAGTTTCCCCGTTGGGTCAGCCAGCATCGGAAACTTAATTTTTTTAACGGCCAAAGACCTGTCGTGCCAGGCCTTATGAGCAAAAGCCGTATCAGTTGAAACGCTCAATATCTCCGCGCCTAATTTTTGAAATTCTTTGTAATGCTCCGCGGCTTCTTCCAGTTCAGTCGGGCAGATAAAAGTAAAGTCAGACGGATAAAATAACACTAAAAGCCATTTCCCCTTATAAGCGGAAAGTTTGATTTTTTTTATCTTGTCTTTATAATAACCGTCTAACTCAAAATCAGGAATTTTTTGATTAATTTTAATCATAAAAATCTCTAATCAATTTTTGTTAGGCCAGGGTTTTTGTCTGCGTCTGACTCGGAGCATTTTTGGCCTCATAAAATATTTTTGCGATTTCATCTACTGCTTCTACTAATTTTTGAGCCGCTTCTCCGTTTACTTCCTGCTTATTTTTTGAGCAAAGCTTTATTGCCTGCCAGAAAGTATTGTGAAGATTGGGAAATTTTTCCAAGTGCTCCGGCTTAAAGAAATCCGACCATAAAATTTCCAGTTCTTTTTTGCAGAGCTGGGCGTGTTCTTCTTTTACGGCAATTCTTCGCGAAACGTTGTTTAAATACCCTAGCCGCGCGTTTTTATCGCCGTGGTCGGTCATTTCTAATCCGTTTAGCTGTTCAACCATTTTTAAAACAGTTTTAGCCGCTATTTGGGCCGGCAGCGGATCATAAATACCGCAGGGAATATCGCAGTGGGCCAGACGGACGATAATCTTTGGAGTTTTTATAAACATATTATTGAGTATAATAAAATTTAAGAAGATAATTTTTTAGCGATTTCGGTTAGATGTCTGCCTAATCCCTTAGCCATTTTTAATTCGTTTTCCGAGGGCATTCTCTCGCCCATTCCTCCGGTTATGGTTGAGGCGCCGTAGGGCGAGCCGCCGGTAATTTCGTCCATGGTCATTTGCTCTTTAAAAGAATACGGCAGACCAATCAAGACACAGCCGTGATGAAGAAGCATAGTCATGGTTGAAATAATCGTGGTTTCCTGGCCGCCGTGCTGGGTAGAAGTACCGGTAAAAACCGCGGCCGGCTTGCCGATAAGAGTCCCTTTTAGCCAATCAGCGCCGGTTTGGTCCCAGAAGTTTCTCATTTGAGCGGTCATATTGCCGTAGCGGGTCGGTACGCCCAGAATCAAACCGTCAATGCCCTTAAGGTCATTATTCGGATCAGCTATGGGAATATCCTTCATCGTTTCTTTCACTTTTTTAATGTTTTCGTCCCATTTGTTTTCCGGGATTAATTCAGCCGCTTGTTTAAGAATTGGTTCGCCGCCCGCTTCTTTAACTCCTTGGGCCACGGCTTTGGTCATAGCGAAAATATGGCCGTACATTGAATAAAATAAAATAAGAATCTTAGGTTTATCCATTGAATAAATTTATTTATGCTTTTGTCAATTTATATTCCCTTCTTTCTTTATATTCCTCTCTTTTTCCTTCATTCCATTGACGAATTGGTCTTAAATAACCGACGATTCTTGAATAGACTTCGCAATTTTGATAATTTCTTAATTCCGGAGCTTTTTCAAAACAAGCTCTGCATTTTAAAACAGATATGCTTCTTTCGCCTTCTTTATAAACGGCCAAGACCCCGTTTTTTATTGTCTTATTTTTAACCAGAATTTCTTTTTGGCAGTCGTGGCAGTAATTATTTAAACCGTTCATATTTTTTCTTTTTGATGTCATCTCTTAGCAATTTTTACAATCGCCGTAGAGATAAATCTGATAATTTTTAATTTTGCCGACCTTTATTTTTTGAAGATTTAAGCGGCCGATATTTTCAAAGACATCAATTACCTTTCCGCATTTTTCGCAAATAAAATGGGAGTGTTTTGAGATATCCCCGTCCCAGCGGGCGGTTTCGGTTGAAATTTCCTGAATCTCCCCTTTTTGTTTCAGGGTATTTAAGTTTCTATAAACCGTGCCCAAGCTGATTTGAGGCAGTTTCTTTTTCGCTTCTTTAAAAATTATTTCAGCCGAAGGATGGCTTTGAACGCTTTTAAGATAATCTAAAATAATCTTTTTCTGGCAAGTGAGTCTTTCCATATATTTAATAATTATTCCTATTTACAGGTTATTACTATTAGAGGGGGCTGTCAAGAGCCGGGCTGTGGATAATTCCGATTACTCCAACAATTCCCCCACTTCTTTTTTTCCTTCTTCCGTTTCTTTTGCCTGCTCTTTGTCTTCTTTAAACAGCAAGGCCTCAAATTCTCCCACATGAGTTTTTTCTTCCTTGGCAATGTCTAAAAGCACCTTTTTAATATTTTTGCTCTGCGTCATGTCAGCCATTTGCTCGTAAAGACTTACCGCGTCTAATTCAGCCATCATCCCGGTTCTTAAAATTTGTTTGTCTACATCCTCTTGTTTTATTTTTTCTAAATTAATGGGAATTTGTGAAAGCATATTATGTCTCCTTTTTTATTATTATAAACTCGACCTCTTTTATTTTATCATTTATTAGAAAATTTTAAAAGTTATTTTTTGATTTTCCTCTGGTGCCGGCTGGATTTGAGGCAGAAGCGGTGGGCTTCGTTTCTGACTCTTAAAAGAATGGGTTTAATGTTTTGGGCTAATTCTTTTAAAGATTTTTTGGTTTTTGGCGGAAAAACTAATTTATCTTTTTTAAATTTTGAGATGCCGATTAAGGGGATATTCAGCTGGCGATTTTTAAGAATTTTGGAAATATAATTTATCTGGGGTCTACCGCCGTCAATTAAAATCAAATCCGGCCAAGGCCATTCAGGGTGATTAAATCTTCTTTTAATCACTTCGGCCAGGGCTCTTAAATCGTCATTTTTAGGCGCCTCTTTTATTTTAAACAAGCGATATTGGCTATTATCCGGCTGGCCATTGATAAATACCACCATTGCGCCGATCGGCTCTTTGCCGGTTAAGTGAGATATATCATAGCCTTCAATCCTGTTGATTTTTGAAATCAAGCTAAATTCTTCTTTTAAGATTAAAGAAACATCCTGTAAATGCTTTAGACCCCTGGCTTTTTCCGGATTTTCTTTCTTTAGTTTTTTAAATAACCTTTTCTTTCGGTCGCTTAAAAGCAAGATAATATTTTTAATATTTTTTTGATAATCTTTTTTAGTAATTTTTCCCAAGCAGAGTCCGGGGCATAAGCCAATTTGATAATTAAAGCAGGGTTTTCCTGAAAATGGCTGGCAGGTGCCGTACGGAAAAATACGGCGGATAATTCTTAAAGCGTTTTTTAATAAAGAGATGCTTTGGTAAGGACCAAAAATAAAGGCCCTGGCTGAAGGAAATTTTTGAAGCTCTCTTTGTCTGACAATCAAAGGCCGCGGGAAATCAGTTTTGGGAATTATTAAATAAATAAAAGAACGATTGTCTTTTTCCCGCACATTATATTTGGGCCAGTATTTTTTAATTAAATTAGCTTCTGAAATTATCGCTTCTAAAATCGTTTCGGTTTTTTGGCATTTGATTTTTGTAGCCAGACTGACCATTTCTTTAATTCTCGGGTCTAAATCTTTTCTAAAATAATTCATTACTCTTTTTCTTAAGGATATTGCCCGCCCCACATATAAAATTCTGCCTTTTTTATCAAGGAATAAATAGACGCCGGAACTTAGAGGCAATTTTTTAGCTTGTGATAAGAGATTCATAATAAAAATCTTTTTAAATATTTTCCCGTAAAGCTGTTGGTATTTTTGACGATTTCTTCGGGCAGGCCTTTGGCGACCAAGCGGCCGCCGGCTTCTCCTCCGTCCGGCCCCAAATCAATAATATAATCGGCTGACTTTATAATGTGCATATTGTGTTCAATGACAGCCACGGTATTCCCTCTTTCTACTAATTTATTCAAGACTTTCAAAAGCATTTCTATGTCATGGTAATGAAGGCCAACTGTCGGCTCGTCTAAAAGATACAAACTTCTTTTTCCCAAAGTCTGCGTTAATTCTCTGGACAATTTAATTCTTTGCGCTTCGCCGCCCGATAAAGTGGTTGCGTTTTGGCCTAATTGAAGATAACCCAAGCCAACGCTTTGAAGTACTTTTAATTTATCGTAAATTTGATAAATGTTTTTAAAAAATTCAGCCGCTTCGTCAATGGTCGTTTCCAAGACTTCGCTGATATTTTTTTTCTTGTATTTAACCTGAAGAGTTTCCCGGTTGAATCTTTTACTGTGACAAACTTCGCATTGAACCAAAACCGGCGGCAAAAAATGCATTTCAATCAGATTAAAGCCGGCCCCTTCGCAGGCTTCGCACCGGCCGCCGGATAAATTAAAAGAAAATCGGGAGGCGGTATAGCCGCGTTCGCGCGCCTCCGGCAAAAGAGCGAAAAATTGCCGAATGGGCGTAAAAATACCGGTATAAGTGGCCGGGTTGGAACGGGGCGTTCTTCCAATCGGCGACTGGTCAACCATAATCACCTTATCAACATATTCGGCGCCTAAGATTTGGCTGACATTTTCTAACGGTTGGCCCAAACGGGATTTAATTCTTGTCAGATTTTTATACAAAACATCGTAGAGGAGCGATGATTTGCCGGAGCCGGAAACGCCGGTAAAACAAACTAATTTTCTTAAGGGAATATCCACATTGATATTTTTCAGATTATTGGCGCGGCCGCCAATAATTTTTAATTTTTCATGAATTTTTTTCCTCCGATTTTCCGGCAAGGGAATTTTCCTACGGCCAATGAGATAATCAACAGTTAAAGAATCATGGCTGATCGTTTTTTTTAATAATTCCTGAATTTCGCCGCTTATTACCACTTCTCCCCCGTTTTTTCCGGCCATAGGCCCCAAATCAGCGAGATAATCTGATTCTAAAATAGTTCTTTCGTCATGCTCAACCACGATAACCGTATTATTCCTGTCTCTTAAAGATTTCAAGGTATTGATTAAACGTTGGGTGTCTCTTTCGTGAAGGCCGATGGTCGGTTCGTCAAGGACATACAAGGTATTGGACAAATGAGAGCCGATTTGCGAAGACAAGCGGATTCTTTGGGCTTCGCCGCCGGAAAGTGTTTCCGCTTCTCTTTCAAGCGACAAATAATTTAAGCCAACAGAGAGTAAGAACTGGAGTCGGTCTTTGATTTCTTTAAGCACATTTTGCGCGATTGTTTTTTGCCGCGGCTTTAATTTTTTCTCATAGTCATTAAAAAATCCATATAGTTTATCGATTGAGAGAGCAGTCAGCCCGTAAATATTTTGATTATTGATTTTTACGGAGAGAGCTTCCGGCTTCAGTCTTTTGCCATGGCATTCCGGACAAATTGTTTTTAAAAACAAATCTGTTTTTCCCAAGCCATGACAAACATGGCAGGCGCCATAAGGGCTGTTAAAAGAAAATAACCGCGGCTCTAATTCGGGAAAAGAAAAATTATCGCGAGGGCAGGTCCAATTGCTGGAAAGCATAAATTCTTCCTGCTTTTTTGTCCCTTCTTTTAAAACCGCGACAACCAATCCCTTACTGAAATTTAATCCGTTTTCTATGGCCTCAAACAAACGGCTTTCTTCTTTTATCATCAGCCGGTCAACCGCGATCTCAATCGTGTGGGTCTTATATCGGGAAAGAATCAATTTTTCATGAAGCGAGCGGAATTGATTATCCACCCGCGCTTGGGAAAATCCCAAGGAGAGATAATCATAAAACAACTGGTAATACTCTCCTTTTCGGCCGCGCACCACCGGCGATAAAATAGTTATTTTATTTTCTTTAAGTTCTTTGGCTTTTTCAATAATAATGTCAGCCATTTCTTCCAAAGATAATTTTTCAATTTTTCCCTGACACAAAGGACAGAAAACTTCGCCCAAGCGGGCAAATAAAACCCGCAGATGGTCGTAAATTTCCGTGAGGGTGCCGACCGTTGAACGCGGATTATGACTTAGGGCTTTTTGGCCAATGGCAATGGCCGGCGAAAGCCCGATAATCTCGTCAACATCAGCTCGGTCTAACTGGCCCAAGAATTGTCGGGCGTAAGGAGAAAGCGATTCAATGTAGCGCCTTTGACCTTCGGCAAAAATAGTGTCAAAAGCCAGCGATGATTTGCCGCTGCCGGAAACGCCGGTAAAAACAATTATTTTATTTTTTGGCAGCTCCAGATTGATATTTTTTAAATTATGCGTTCTGGCGCCTTTGATGATGATTTTGTTTTCCATGTTTTAGTTTTTTCGACTTAGCAAAGGAATATATCTTTTAGCGAACATAAAAATTCCAGCTTATTCTGCATCAATCAATCTTTCTACTTTTTTCTGAATACTTTGCGGCGTTATTCCGCGCTTCTTATTATAAGCTAATTGTTTTTTCCGCCGGCGCTCCACTTCTTTAACCGCGTTTTTTATTGAGCCGGTTAAATTATCAGCGTAAAGAATTACTTTTCCCTTAACGTTTCTGGCGGCCCGGCCCATAGTCTGAATAAGAGAAGTTTCGTTCCTTAAAAATCCTTCCCGGTCAGCGTCTAAAATAGCCACTAAAGTTACTTCCGGCAAATCCAATCCTTCGCGCAGTAAATTCACCCCGATTAAAATATCAAATTTTCCCTCCCGAAAATCAGTTAAAATTTCCGCTCTTTTTAAAGTCGGCACATCAGAGTGAATATAATTAACCTTAAAACCCTTTTGGTTTAAAAAGCCGTATAAATCTTCAGCCATCTTTTTAGTCAGAGTATTAACAATAGCCCGTTCCCGTTTCTCGGCTATTTTTTTAATTTCTTTAATTAAATCGTCAATCTGGCTCCGATTTTTTTCTTTGTTAAAAACTGGTTTTAGTTCGATGGGCGGGTCAATTAAGCCGGTTGGCCGGATAATTTGCTCCACTATTTGACCGGAGTTTTTTAGCTCATAAGGCCCGGGCGTGGCTGAAGTAAAAATAATCGGGCCGGTTCTTTCTTTGAATTCGTCAAACTTAAGGGGCCGGTTATCCAGAGCCGAAGGCAGACGCCAGCCGTATTTAACAAGAGTTTTTTTGCGGCTCTGGTCGCCTTCGTACATGCCCCTAATTTGGGGCAGGGCAATATGCGACTCGTCAATAATGGTTAAGAAGTTTGGCTGATTATTTTTATCGCGCGGAAAATAAGCCAAGAGAGTCTCCGGCGGTTGGCCGGCCAATTTGCCGGTTAAGTGCCGTGAATAATTTTCAACGCCGTGGCAATAGCCGATGCTTAAAAGCATTTCCATGTCATAGCCGGCGCGTCTGGATAATCTTTCAGCCTCCAAATAAAGTTTTTTGCTTTCAAAATATTTTAATCTTTCTTTTAATTCTTTTTTAATCTCTTTAACGGCCTGAATAATTTGAGGTTGACTGGAAATAAAATGCTTGGGCGGGAAAATGATAATTTCTTTAAGTTGTTTAATGATTTTTCTGGATAAGGGGTCAATTAAAATAATTTCTTTTACTTTTTGCCCGGATAATTCCAGCTGATAAACAATATTTTCAGCCGCCGGCATAATTTCAAAAATATCGCCGCGCACCCGAAAGTCCCCTCTTTTTAAAGCAATATTATTCCGATTAAATTGGATTTTAACCAGTTGGCGAATCAAGTCGCCTCTGACAATGGGCTGGCCTAATTCTAAATGAAGCGATGATTCCAAATACCCGGAAGGCAGGCCTAAATTATAAATGCAAGAAACAGAAGCCACGACAATTACGTCTTGTCGGGTTAAAAGAGCGCTCGTGGCCCGATGCCTTAATTTATCTATTTCTTCATTTATCATTGCTTCTTTTTCAATGTAAGTGTCAGTAATGGGCAGATACGCTTCGGGCTGATAATAATCATAATAAGAAACAAAATAATTAACGGAATTTTCAGGGAAAAAATTTTTATACTCTCTGTAGAGCTGGGCCGCCAAGGTTTTATTCGGCGCGATCACGAGAACCGACATATTAAAATGTTTAATCACTGAAGCAATGGTAAAAGTTTTGCCGCTGCCTGTAACGCCTAAAAGAGTCTGATAGCCATGGCCTTTTTTAAGGTCGTGTACCAGCTTTTTAATAGCCTCCGGCTGGTCCCCGCTTGGCTGATATTTTGCTTTGAGTTTAAAGATGGACACAACAAAGGGTAAAGTTTGAAAAATGAACCAAAAATGATACAATTTTATCACCATGGATTCATTTCAAACTAAGTGTCCCAAGTGTTTTAAATCTAAGTTTTGGAAAACATCCGGCCATAGATTAAAATGTCGGAATTGTCATTATCTTTTTACTCCTAAATCAAATCGGGCAAACATCTCAAATAAGTTATTAAAACAAATCATCTCTGAATTTATCCTTGAACATTCAACCAACGTCATTCTTGAAAGAGTTAAGATTTCTAAGTACAAATTACTAAAAATCTTAACCCTGTTAAGAATGGTTATGAGCAGAGATGTGCCTAATGTTTTTTCCGGAATAGTGGAAGTAGATGAGACCTATTTAGGCGGACAGATGAAGAACAGAAAATTAAAGGAACGGCTTAAAATCAATGGAATTTACGGTAACACCAGAGGTTTCGGAACCATTAAACAACCGGTTTTTGGCATTCTATGCCGAGAAGGAAGGGTTTACGCAGAAATTGTCAGAGATGTTGAAGCTAAAGATTTACAGCCCTTAATTGAAAAACAAGTCAGAAAAGGTTCTACTGTCTGTTCTGATACTTGGCGGGGATATACCGGCATTGCGGCCAAGGGTTATGTTCATCGTCTTGTCAATCACAGCCAAAAAGAATACTCTGATAAAAAAGGAAATCATATTAATGGATTAGAAGGCTTCTGGGGATACCTCAAGAGAAAGCTGGCGGCCAAAGGCGGAATCAGGAGGAAAAGACTACCTTTATACCTCGGAGAATACGTCTGGAGATACAACCAGAGAAACTTATCATTAAAAGAACAGGAAAACCTTTTGTTTAAGCTAATAATTAAATCTTCTTAGGTTCAAAAATTGAACTTTACCCCAACAAACGCCAAAATCCCCTCTTTTTAAATCCTATAGGGGGTAGTGGATAAAATATTTCCTTACTTTACTTTTCTATTTTACCTTTTTAAAAATATTAATCAAGCGTGAGAATTTATTCGTATCTCAAAGATTCAATCGGGCTTTTTAATGAGGCCTGACGGGCCGGGTAAAGTCCGAAAACAAGGCCGACTAAAGCGGCCACGGATAAACCGAGGAGGGCGGCTGAAATTGGAAAAACAAATGTCCAGTCAAGAGAAAGAACTCTTGAAAGCGCGAAAGAAGCAATAAAGGAAAGCGCTCCGCCTAAAATAATACCGACAATTCCTCCTAAAGCAGTGAGCATGACGGCTTCAAGAAGAAATTGCGTCATTATCTCCTGATTAGTCGCGCCAATGGCTTTTCTAAGTCCGATTTCGCGCGTCCTTTCGGTTACGGAAACAATCATTATGTTCATAATGCCGATGCCGCCGACCAGAAGCGAAATCGCGGCCACGGCCACTAAAAATAAAGTTAAAACACTGGTAATTGTGCTGACCGTTTCCATTGCTTCGGCCTGGGTCTCAATAAAAAAATCGTCTTTGTTTGGGTCAGTAATGTTATGAGAGTTTCTAAGAGTTATTCTTATGTCTTCAACGGTTTGGGGTACGTATTTCTCCTCGTCAGCTTCGGCTATTAAGCGGTGAAAATATTTTATGCCAAAGACATATTGCTGGGCCGTGGTATAAGGAATTACCGCGATTTCATCAAAATTTAAAAAAGAGAATTGTCCCTTTTTCGGGAAAACGCCGATCACTTTAAAATTCCCGCCCTTGATTTTTATTTTTTCGTCAATGGCTTCGTTCTCGCCGAAAAGTTCTTCTTTAACCTTGGAGCCGATTAAAACCACGTGAGCGTAGCTTTTTATTTCGTCTTCCGTAAAAAGTCGGCCTTCAACCGGATAAATATCGTAAATTTTGGCAAAAAGGTCCGTAACGCCAAAGATTGTCGGACGGTAAGTCTCGTTCTCAAAAGCCGCGGCTTCGCTGCCGAAGACTACCGGCATAATTTTTACCGCATGGGGCGCGTTATTTTTCTTTTCAAGCGCTTCCAAATCTTTTTGTTTTAAAGAATCAGTAAAAGTGGCAATCACGTCAGTCGGGCCTTTTGGCTGGCGGCCGGGAATTATCGCGATTGTTTTGGAGCCGAAACTTTGGATTTGTCCTAAAATTAAATTTTCCGCTCCTTTGCCCAAAGACATTATTAAAATAATAGCGGTAATGCCGATGACAATGCCTAAAATAGTGAGAATTGAGCGGGAGCGATTGGCCCATAGTCCTTTAAACGCTGTTTTAAAAGTATCCTTGAATGTCATATTTTTGTAAGATTATTTTAGATCTTACTTTATAAATTTTTTGGCCGAGCGCTGATTGTCAACTTTCGCGTCGCTTTCAATCCGGCCGTCAAAAAAACGGATGATGCGCTGGGTATGTTCGGCCGTATAAGTCTCATGAGTAATCAAGATGATAGTTTGGCCTTCTTCTTCGTTCAGCCGCTCTAAAATATCCATCACGATTTGTCCTGAAGCCGAATCAAGATTGCCGGTCGGCTCATCGGCAAAAATAACATTTGGCTTATTAACCAAGGCGCGGGCAATAGCCACCCTTTGTTTTTCGCCCCCGGAAAGCTGGGAAGATTCGTGATGAATGCGAGGCAAAAGGCCCACTGCTGAAATGGCCTCCTGGGCCATTTTATTGCGGAGCGATTCTTTAATGCCGGAGTACAGAAGCGGCAATTTCACATTCTCAAGAACAGTGGTTCGCGCTAAAAGATTAAAGGCCTGAAAAATAAAACCCATTTTTTTATTTCTTAAACGGGCGATTTCTTTTGGGGAATAATCGTCAATTCTTTTTCCGTCAAAAAAATATCGGCCTTTTGTCTGTTGGTCTAAAAACCCGAGGATGTGAAGAAGCGTTGATTTGCCCGAACCGGACGGCCCCATAATACCCACAAATTCCCCTTTTTGAATTTCAAAAGAAACATCTTTTAGCGCCGGCGTTTGAACCCCGTCATTATAATAAGTCTTTTCCAAATTTTCTACTCTAATAAGCGTCATTTTATTCCCCAATAAAAGTAATCACTTTATCGCCTTGGTTTATCCCCTTAATAATTTCAATATTTCCATCCGAGCCTCTAAGGCCGGTTTTAACCGGTATTTCTTTTATGTTCTCGCCTTCAAGGATTCTTACGAATTCGCCGCTGTCTTTTTTAATGACCGCTTTCTGCGGCGCCACGATAACATCAAAACGTTTCTCGCTTAAAATATCAATATTGGCCGTCATTCCGGATTTTATCCGTTCGTCTTTTTGGATAAATTGAAGCGTTGTTTTATAGGTAGTCACGCCTTCAATAATGGTTTCGGCCGGATCAATGGCGTTTACTTTCGCTTCAAAAATAATATCGCGGCCATAAGCGTCAAGCGTAATCTTCGCGTCTTTCCCCGTTTTAACTTTTGTAATATCCGCTTCGGCCACATTGGCTTTTATTTGAAATTCCGCTTCAGAAATAAGAGAAAATATTGGCGTATTGGCCGAAATAATCTCGCCGACTTCAGCGTCTCGCTTAGTTACCAGACCGTTAATGGGAGCGCGAAGAATTGTTTTGTCAATTTGCGCCTGAATATTTTTTAAAGCGGCTTGGCTTGATTTAATTCTCGCTTTTTGAGACAAAATTTCTTCTTCTCTTGCCCCGGCTTTTTTCAAAATTAAATCATCTTCGGCCGTGGCCAAGGATCTTTTTGCCTGATTAAAATTCATTTCGGCTGAAGCAATGTTATTAATGTTTACGGCTTTTTCCGTTTCAATGTTTCCCTGTTTTTGAGAAATTACGGCAATTTCAGTATTGATATTGTTTTCTTCAGTTGATAAATCCGTCTTTTCGGTTAGTGTTAGTTTTGGGCTGGCCGGTACGGCTTGAATGGCTTGTTTTACTTCTCTTAAGCCGCTAATTATTTCTTGAAGCGCCTTATCAATATTTTCCCGCTTATGATTATTTATCGCTTCTTGAATCAGACCAAAAGCGCCGCCGTTTAAAACGCTTAAAAATTCATTTTGCCAGCGGCCGGCGTTTTGAGCGCCAAGCAAAGTTAAAACAGCTTGGGCTTTGGTTTCTTCAATGCGAAGACTATTCTGACTTAAATCAGCAAAATGCGCCGTTTGAATGTCAGTTAAAGTCAATAAAGCGTTTTTCCCGATACTGGCTGATTTCTGGGCGGTTGTTAAGGCGTTTTTATAAGCGTCATCCAGATCAACCTCCGCTTTATTTTTAACATTTTTAAGATTTATTAGAGCGTCTTCGAGCGACCGCTTTGCGTTGTCTGTTTTTGTTTGAGCTGACTGGATTTCTTCGGGCCGCGCTCCTTTTTCCAATTCAGTCAGTTTTATTTTTTCAGCTTCCAAGTTTGCTTCGGCCTGAAGAAGTTGGGCTAAAAGCTCGTTATTTTCCAGGCGCGTTAAAATTTGTCCGGCAGAAACCTTTTGACCGACTTTTGCGTAAATACTTGAAACACGGCCGCTTTTTTCAAAAGCAATTTCCACTGCCTTGGCTGGTTCAACCCGGCCGGTAACGCTTACTTCCTGAACAACCCCGCCTTTAAAAGCGATTGAAAAATCATATTCAGGAGACTTTTTGCCGCCGAAATATCCGTAGCCGCCTAAAATAACCCCTCCAATAATAGCTAAAACGGAAACAATAATAATTAATTTTTTCATGATTAAATGTTTTACCATTTTAAAAATAATTTGTCAAATTAAAAAGCGTTTTTACTAAAACGCTTCTTAGTTGTATCTAAATAGAATTAATTGCTAATAATCCAGCTTATAAACCCAATCAGGGGTTTTTGCGTTTTTAACGGCGTCGTATTGCGGAGTGTAAGGTTTAATGTCAAGAATCGGCGTGTCTTTAATTACATCAAGACCTTTGACAGAAATTATGTTATCTCTGATTTTAAGTATTTTAACCGTTGATATTCCAATCGGGTTTGGCCGCTGGGGACAGCGACAGGCGAAAATACCCACTTCCGGCACTTCGCCAACTTTTCCCTGCGGCACATGGCGAATGTCGCAAGTTTTCACCTCATGCATCCAATAAATGACAATAAGATGCGAATATTTATCTAAACCCTGTAAAGCGTCTTTATATTTTTTATCAATAACTAATTCGCTCAAAACATCAGCCCATTTGCCAAAATGTTTCTTTTCTAAATTTTTCGCCACGCCAATTGACCTTAATTTAATTTGCATAAGTTATATGTCAACATTAAATAAGTTTTTTGAATTCTTCAACCATTGGCACTTGTTCGGGCTCAACTCCGTACTGTTTAGCCGTGTAATAAGCCGTCCAGTCGGCCAAAACAAGCGATGAAAAAATTCTGTAAAGCTGATTCTGGCCTTCAAATTCAATTATCTCAATCGCTAAACCGCGGTCACGATAAAGTTTTTCTAAAACTTCCATTCGTCTGATAATGCGGGGATGGTCATTAGAGTCTTTAATTAAGATAAAATAAAAATTCCGCGATAAATTTTTTGTTGATTTTTGAATGTCAAAACCGGTCATCTCATTATGATTCAATTCGGGAAAAACATTATAAAAAGCGGGGATTTTTCCGGTTTCATTAAATTTTATTTTCCAGTTATAAGCAATAGCCATATTCCTGTCTGATGAATAAATTATCGGGACAAAACCTTTTATTTTTTTTGCCAATGATTGACCAGCCTTTTCATATTCAACGGGGTTTAATAAACGAGCGAGTTTGCTTGCTTCCGTTATGTCTTTGTCTTCACCAATTATTTTAAGAATAGCCATTAAGCTAAAACCAAGAGCCGAGCGGGGCTGAATGCCAATATCAGGCATTTGAACATAAGGAATTGAATGTTTTTTTGCCAGCTCCAAAAGCTTTCCGCCGATAGACATAACAGCCATAGATAAATTCTTTTCTCTGGCTTTTTCAAACGCGTCAATGGTTTCTTCGGTGTTTCCGGAATAAGAGCTCAAAATCACCAAAGTATCTTTTAGATATTTTCCCTGAATATCCGGCAAACCGTAATTTTTATGAACTATCATCTCAAGATAAGGATTCCAGATTTTTAAAAGGTCAGCCGCCAAATGCGAGCCGCCCATGCCGACCACAATAAATTTTTCGCGTTTTTTTAAACGTTCTTGATTTTCAATCTTTGGCTCGCATTCAAATTGTTTGTTAAAGTTTTTTATGGCTTCGTACATATTTTTTTTTCGTCATTGCTTTTTTTAATTTTAACACGGCTAAATCTAAAGCGATTTTTCGCGGAGAAAGATTTTGTTTTTTTGCTCTTGTCA
>Ga0155855_103_pt1 | contig 24974 bp, 28 predicted proteins | sample RifCSPlowO2_01_FD_107509 | JGI IMG/M metagenome (GOLD analysis project Ga0155855, IMG submission 107509) | Candidatus Portnoybacteria bacterium RIFCSPLOWO2_01_FULL_43_11 | reverse complement strand
AGATTTTCTCCTTTCTCTCTTTTTTGTTTTCCAAAGAACCATTCCTAAAGATTTGTAAAAGAATTTACCGCCAATTCAGAAAATTTTTGTTTGAAAAATTTTCTGAATTGAGTTATTATTAACTCATAGAAAAACTTGAAATTGTCAAAGAACGCGGCGAAGCCGCTCAAATTAAATTTTTGGGGGCTTGTCGTTCTCGCCGCCCCGCCACGGCGAGGCGAAATGCGTCCGAACTATTTTCAGTATACGCAGCTAATTTGTAAAATTAATGTTATCTATAACACGATTATTAAAATTGAATCAGGGGCAACTTATAATCCGAGAGTGGAAACATTAAAACAGATCGCTGACGCTTTGGGCGTTGGGATAGATGATTTAATGAAATAAAAATATGGAAAATAATAAAATTGTAAAAATCCTTCAGGACTTCTGGCCAAGAAATAAAGCAAAAGGATTACTGGCCCAGTCAACACTGGCAAATGAAGTTGAAGAAAGTGTATTTGGAAAGAACGGCAAAGATAAATTTTTACCGGGTTGCTGGTTACTTGCACCGAAAAACCCTGATTTTTATAAATTCAGATTTTCTTTTTTCATTCACCAGTCTGTTGTCAGTGAAAAAGAAATAAAATCTGCGAATTGTGAAAAATTTCTTGGTGGTTTATACCGGCCATTCCACGCAATCGCTGAATTTTTGAATAACGCTGGTATCGGAGTTATTTATGCGATTCCTTTTACAAAAGACGGCAATCTTCCGTATGGTGAAATAAGTAAAAGAGTTTTTGAAAATATCGGTTGGGCATTCTTTAGTTTTGAAGGTGGAAATTTTATTCCAAGAAATCCCATTGAGTTTTTTAAGAAATGGGAAGGCGACAGAGGAAGAGCCAGTTATGGCGGAAATTGGGATAAGGTGGTCACGGAAAAAGTGAAAAAGTTAGATGAAAAAATTCTGGTTGAATTGCTATTAAACGAACTTTTTTACATAGGTTTTATCAAGAGTGTACTTAAGAAACCCCTCAACGATCCTTATGATGTTGATTCATTTCTAATGAGTATGTCCCAGAGATTTATATTCCCAATGGAAATTAAGGAAAAATTTGCCGGAGAAAATCAACACGAAAAATTTTTCGGGATAGATGCGGGACGGGTCATGATGTTATTGAGACTTTGTCTACCAAATGACGCAAACGCCATTTATCTAATCAGAGAATTGAATGAGGAAGGAAATTTTATTGATTGGAAGTATATAACTTTGAGCGATATTATTATGTCATCAAGCTGGAATTTACAAGCGGGCGGGCCCGGAATGGGCGGACAAAGCACGCAAACTATTCGTCTTCCCTATGACTATTTCAAAAAATTTGACGAAACGGCGATCGCTGACGAAAATCTGCAAATAATTGGCAATATGCCGAAAGATGTAAAAAATCTTGCCAAGAGTTTTGGTATGGAAATTTCCTCAAGATTTTATAAATAACTATGAGAAATAAGATTAAATTTATAGACCTGTTTGCCGGTATCGGTGGCATACGCCTTGGTTTTGAGAAAGCGGGGGCAAAGTGTGTGTGGTCAAATGATTATGATAAACACGCCGCCGTTACCTATGCGGAGAATTTCGGGAAAGATGATTTTGTTTTGGAAGATATAAAAAAGGTATCTACCTCCGAAATCCCGTATTTTGATATTTTATGCGGTGGTTTTCCATGCCAGCCATTTTCTATTGCCGGTATCTCAAAGAAAAATAGTCTTGGCAAGCCGAATGGTTTTGCAGACCAGACGCAGGGAACTTTGTTTTATGAAATAGTCAGAATCATTAAAGAAAAAAAACCAAAGGCTTTTTTTCTGGAAAATGTAAAAAATTTGGCAAGACACGATAAAGGCAAAACCTTTTCTGTCATAAAAGACACTTTAGAAAGTTTAGGATACTCTTTTTATTATAAAGTGATAGACGCAAAAGTAGTTGTTCCGCAACACAGGGAAAGAATTTTTATGGTTGGCTTCAGGGATAAAAATTTAGATTTTACTTTTCCAGAGATCAAAGATAGAAAACCGGCGGTGAAAGAGATATTAGAAGAAGACATTCCGGATAAATATACTTTAACAGATCATCTTTGGAATTATCTTCAAAAATACGCACAGAAACACAGGGAAAAAGGAAATGGCTTTGGTTTCGGACTTGTTAATTTAGACAATCATTCCAGAACTTTATCAGCGAGATATCATAAAGACGGGAGCGAAATTTTAATTCCGCAGAAAAATAAAAATCCCAGAAAGCTGACTCCGCGTGAGTGTGCAAGGCTACAAGGCTTTCCGGACAATTTTAAAATTCCTGTGTCTGATACGCAGGCTTACAGACAATTTGGAAACGCTGTTGCTGTCCCGATAATTGAATTAGTCGCAAAAGAAGTCATTAAAACCCTTACTGAAAAGCCCAAGAGAAAAACACCTTACACGATACAACAAAAAATGGAATTTACTTTAGCCGTTTGATAATTTTCAAACAGGCTTTATCCGGATTTTTCCTCAATTCATGCTCCCAAATTCTCAAAATTTTCCAGTCATTTTTTGCCAAAGATGTATTAACCCTTTTATCCCTTTTGATATTGTTTCTGATTTTTTCTTTCCAAAATTCAATCCGGCTTGTTGGTTTGACAAAGCACAGAGGACATTTATGCCAAAAACAACCATCAATGAATACTGCCAGTCTTGTTTTGGGAAAAGCCAAATCAGGCCTGCCCAAAATTTTATATTGTAATCTGTAACCCCGCACTTTGTTTTTAGATAGTATTTTTCTTAATACCAATTCCGGCCCAGTATTTTTTGATTTTATGCGGGCCATATTATAACTTCTTTGTTTTTTGGTCAATACATCTGCCATAGATTTTATTGGTATTCCTGATATAATTTTAGTTGAAAACTAAGAAAAAGAAAATGATAACCGTACTTGGATTTGTAATTGGAATACTTGGTTTGGTTGCGACTTTGGTCGGAACTTATTTTACTTATATTTCATTTGTTAATCCAATAACGAGATTTAAAAAATATCTCAAATGTCAATTTTTAGACTCAAGAAATATCCGAATTTTCAGATCGTAATAGATTGGGATAAACCGGTTGTGGAAAATTATAAGGAAGAATGGATTAGAGATTACCCCGACAAAGAACACAATGCCTCTTATTTTGTTCGGCTTGAGGCAAATGCAATGCTTCTTGAAAAGGAATTGTTTGTTTCGCTAGACGGTGGAAGAATTTTTATTCCGTCTCCACGCAGAACATTCAAAAATGATGAATTAGTATATTGGTATGACCCAATACAAATTCAGTTGGCAAATATTATTGGTGAATATTATTTGGAAAAAGATATAAACGAATTTACGAAACAACAAAAAAAGCCAATTTTGATTAAGAAATAATAAGCGACGTGCCCCGCTTTGCGGGGCACTAAATTCGGCGGCGGAAAGCGAGGGCGGAAAAAAGAAGAGGGGGGATGAACTTTTAGACTCAAAAATATTTATGAAATGGCCCAAAGATTTTATTAATAAAATAAATTTATGAGGAAACTGACAAAAAAACAGATAGATATACAAGATTTCGTAGATAATCAAATTTTATCTATTTATAAAAATACGAAATTTGAAGTAAAGAAAAGAGATAATAAACCTTTCAAAAAATCGCCTTGGGCCGAAAATAGCCCAGGGTATTTTCTTATAAAATTTAAGACTTGAAAATTTTTGGTTTATATTATAATATGGCAGTAATTAGTAGGAGTTAAACTATGCCAGAACAAAATCTTACCAAAAAAGAAAAATACGATATTGATAAAGGGAAGAAGGCGGAAGAAGTCATTTCCGCTCAAAAGAAAAAAAAGACAAAAAGAATTCTTATGTGGTTTTTGGTTATGGCCGCGATTAGCGCGTCTGTTCTTGGATTGATTAAGTTGTCAGCCAGACCTTCTGATAATCAGTCAGCGGCTATAATAGACGCGATTTCTTCTTCTGATTGGATAAAGGGGAATAAGGAAGCAAAAACAATACTCGTTGAGTACAGCGATTTTCAATGCCCGGCTTGCGCGGTATATTATCCATTAGTGAAAAAACTTATTGAAGATAAGGGAAACAGTTTTCAATTTACTTACAGGCATTTTCCGCTTCCTCAACACAAAAACGCCGAACAAGCGGCCTACGCGGCCGAGGCCGCGGGAAAACAGGGGAAATTCTGGGAAATGCATGATCTAATTTTTGAGCGTCAGGATGACTGGGCGGAAGCGGAAAACGCAAAAGATATATTTAAAGAGTACGCTCAATCGCTTGAGCTTAATATTGAACAATTTAATCAAGACCGCGATTCCCAAGCCGTAAAAGATAAAGTTCAAAAGGATTATACGAGCGGACTGACCAATAAAGTAAACGCTACTCCGACATTCTTTTTAAATGGTGAGAAAATACAGCCGCGAAGCTATGACGAATTTGTAAATTTTATCAAATCAGTCAATGGATAAAAAAATTAAGTGGATTTTAGCCGCGTTCATCGTTTTTGGTTTTATCGGTTTTTTAGACGCGGCTTATCTGACCATAGAACATTATAACCAAGGTATTCTGCCCTGTTATATTTTTGAAGGATGCGATAAGGTGACGACCAGCAAATATTCAGAGGTTTTCGGTCTGCCGGTTGCCATGTTTGGCGCGATTTATTATCTTTTAATTGTTTTAACGGCTATTTTTTATTTTGACGCGAAAAATAAAACAGCTCTAAATATTCTTAAAATATTTCCAAGCGCGGGATTTCTGGCCTCCATCTGGTTTGTCTATGTTCAGTTATTTGTCATAGAAGCGATTTGTTTTTATTGCATGATATCCGCCGTTACCTCAACGGCGCTTTTTATTTTGAGTTTGTTTCTGATAAAATTTACTAAAAATGCGAAACAAAAATAAACTAATCTAAACTTCGCTAAAATTAAAATATCTTTTTAAAGATATTAGGTTGATAAGTTTTAGCCGAAGTGTTTGTGATTTAGTTGATAAATAAGAAATTTTTAATACATTATAAAAATTGTGGTAAAAATTAAAACAAAGAATGTTTACAGAAGCTCAATAAGCGGAAGATTTGTGACAAAGAAATATGTTGCCAAAAGCAAAAAAACCACTGAAAGACAAAAAGTAAGAGTCGGCAAAAGCAAGTAAAAAGTCTTTGAAAAATAAGCCCACCAAGGTGGGCTTATTAAGTTTAAGTCTTTTATTTTGTGGTCTTACACCACAGACCAAGATAATTTTTCACCTCCCATAAATATTCTTATGTCAGCATGTTGAGAGGGAACAATCCATTCCCTGCGCGTAATTTCAATTTTTTCTTTATTTAATTCTAATCCATAGAATTTAGCGCCGAATTCAGAAGCAAATTTTTCTAATTTATCCAAAGCTTTATTTGTTTTAAATATTTGGCAGAGAAGCGGCAGAGCAACCGGGGCGGAGAAGATACCGGGAGGTGGTTTAAGAGACTCTTTTTTAACTATTAAATGAGGGGCGCTATCAGAGCCAAAGAAGAATTTTGGATTCCCGCTTGTCATTGCTTCTATTACCGCTTTTCTATCATTATCTGATTTTGGGACCGGTTTACAATAATTATACGGGTTAACTATTTTCCCGTTTTTGTCCATTACATCATCAATAGTTAATACAGCGTGATGGGCAGTTAGGGTGGCGGCAACATTCTTGGGAGCTCGTTTAATAAATTCAATCATTTCTTTTGTGCTGATATGTTCAACTACAATTTTTAATCCCGGAATATCGTGAATAAGTTTTTCAAGATAAGAGATAGCAGCAACTTCTCTTTTTAATTCAGGAATAAATTCTTTAAGTGGATGTCTATTTAATTCCCAATGTCCGGAAAAAATCATTCCTAATTCTTGGGCGGTTTTAAGGACTGGATAAAATTTTTCTAAATCTATTAAAGATACACCGTCGGTAGAATTTATTGAGGTATTTTCGGGTATGAGCTTTAATGCTTTTGCCCCGGCTAAATAGGCGTTTTTCACAATTTCAGCCGTAGTGCTATTTACCAGCATTATTGACATAATTGGTTTAAATTTTGGCGCTTGCTTTAAAATTTCCATTCTGTAGGATATGACATTCTTAGCGGTTATTATTGGTTTTTGCAGGTTTCCCATAACGACCGCTCTAGTAAAAATATTTGATGTAAATAGCAAGACATTAGTCAGCACTTCACCCCGTCTTAAATGAATATGCATGTCATCTGGTTTTCTAATAAATAGATTTTTCATTTTATTCTGCCTCCAAAATATATTAATTTGATTGATCAGTGTTATATTTTTTGTAAAAGAGCTTATTCCCTTTTTTGTTTCTTTATGATAAAATTAGGCAACTGGAAAGTCAATAGTCTGTTAACTGCTTATGAATAAAACTCATTTAGACATTTGGGCGAAAGAGGTTATTAAAGAGACCGGTTTTGTTTTGAAAAAAGAAATCAAGCGGAGTTTTTATTATTCGCCGGCCCAAACAAGAGAAAAACAAAAGATTAGCTTTGATTTATAAGTTCTTAGACGAACTTCTTTGACATCAAAACTTATCTTTTAAATTATGAAAAACAGATTAATTATTATCGCTGTTATTGTTTTAATTCTTTTTGGCGGATATTATTTATGGACAAAAGACAGGGAGAGGGAAGAAAAAACACAAAACATATTTGCCCTTATAAAGACCAATTTGGGCGATATTAAATTGGAGCTTTTTCCATCCGAGGCGCCAAAGACAGTGGAGAATTTTATAAAATTATCAGAATCTGATTTTTATGACGGCGTTAAATTTCATCGGGTTATCAAGGATTTTATGATTCAGTCAGGCGACCCCAACAGCAAAGACGATGATTGGTCTGACGATGGCACTGGCGGGCCGGGATACGGTTTTAATGACGAAATAAATCAGCGTAAAATCGTAAAAGGGACTTTGGCTATGGCCAATGCCGGCCCAAATACGAACGGCAGTCAATTTTTTATTCTGACCGCCGAGGCGGCTCCCTGGCTGGACGGCAAGCACACGGTTTTAGGCAAAGTTATTGAAGGTATGGATGTTGTTTTAAAGATTGGAAGTGAAGAAACGGACAAATCCCGCGGCGACCATCCCATAAAGGATATTATTATAGAAGACATTGAGATTATTAAAGATTAAAAATTTCTTTTGAGGACTTTGGCTATTAAAAAATCAACCGGAGAAAAGTTGTCAGTTAGTTTTAGATAAGAAGAAAAATCAAAGTTGTCCAAAATAATTAATTTTTTATTTAGATCGCGAATAACCTGATTTTTATTTTCTTTAATTTCCGGCGCGTTAAAGTCTATTTTTTTATCGCCGCTTAAGCCGACAAAAATAATATTTTGCGAGTCTAAGGAGTCCGGAGACCTAACGGCAAAATAATAACTATTGGGAAAAACAGACTTAAATGTTTTAATTTCTGAAAATATAAAAGAAGGCGGCTGGGGCAAAAGATCGCCGATAAAATTAGCGATAAAAATACCGTCAGGGCTTAATTTATCTCGTGCGATTTGGAAAAATTCCTCGGTGGTAAAATGCGTTGGCACGGAAAATAAAGAAAAATAAACATCGCTGAAGATTAAATCATATTTTTTGTTTGTTTCGTAGAGCAGGCGGCGGCCGTCTTTTGTATAATTCTTTAATCTTGGATTATTCGGAACTCTAAAATATTTTTTTCCCAGCTCAAAGAGCGATGGCTCAATTTCCGATACGTCAATATTAACATCCGGCAAATCAATAAAGAGCGCTTTAGGCATTGAATACGGACCACCCCCAATAAAGAGCGCTTCTTTTATTTCCGGTTTAAAAATTTCGTAAAGGGCGTAATATTTCGTATAATCATTAGAGCGCCGGCAATTATTATTAAAATAATTTTTTTTATTATTTTTTTCTCTAACCCTATTTTTACAAGCGCCGTGAGTCCCACAATGGTAAGGGTAAATCCGATGGTAATAATAATCTGATTAAGTCCGAGACGGGGAATAAGAATAAATCCCGCTGATAAACTGCCAAATATGCTCCCGAAAGTAGACCAAAAGAAAACTTTTCCCGTTATTGTTCCTATGCCCTCATTCGGCAGATAAAGATTTTGTAATTTAATGGCGAATGGCGAAATTGTCCAGAGTAAAAAACTTGGCAGAAAAAAAGAATAATTGACGAAATAAGGGGGCCGCGAGAATTATACCAATAACGCTGGAAATCGTATAAATCGTATTGCCGTAATAAACGGCAAGAATTCGCGTAGCCAAGACTTCAATTATTAAAACCGAAGCGCCGGTAATAAATACGATAAAAAGTAAAATCCGTTTTTTAAAAAAATCCATAAAAATTATTCCGCTAAATCTTATTTATTATACTATCCTTTTGCCGTTTGAGCCATATTTATGCTAAAATTGGTGCGGAATATAAATTATTTTTATGCCGCCGATTATTGAAGTAAAAAACCTTGTTAAAAGATACAGAAAGTCTAAAATAAACGCCGTAGATGATATTTCTTTTTCTGTGGGAGAAGGGGAGTTTTTTGCTTTGCTCGGGCCGAACGGGGCTGGTAAAACTACCACCATTTCTATTCTCAATACTACTTTGATAAAAACATCTGGCCAGGCGCGTCTTTGTGGCTTTGACATTGAAAAACAAGCCGGGGAAGTGCGCCAGCGCATTGGGGTAATTTTTCAAAATCCCAGCTTAGATAGAAATCTGACCGCTGAAGAAAATGTGAGATTTCACGCGAGCTTATACGGCCTTTATCCTTTTCGGCCGATTTTTTCCCTGATGTCAAACAGTTATAAAGAAAAAGTTTTTGAGCTGGCCGAGCTTATGGGCATCCGCCAGGAGATATTTCAACCCATCATTACTTTTTCCGGCGGCATGAAGCGAAAACTTGAAATTATCCGGGGGTTGATGCACAACCCGCGCGTTCTTTTTCTTGATGAGCCGACTACCGGTCTTGACCCGGCGAGCCGGAGAAATGTTTGGGAATATCTTCAAAATGTGCGGCGAAAAGAAAGCACGACAATTTTTCTCACTACCCATTATCTGGAAGAAGCGGAATCAGCGGACCATATCGCCATTATTAATAAGGGAAAACTGATTTCCTACGGGACGCCGGAGGAAATAAAAAAAGATTTAAAAATTCAGACGCCTACCCTTGAAGAGGCCTATCTTGAAATTATAAAAAACCATGATAACTAAGGAAATTAACGCTATTTTTACCATTGCTTTTCGCGATTTAATAAAACTGCTCCGCGACCGGGCGCGCGTTTTATCCGGCTTTGTGTTCCCGTTTCTTTTTATCGGAATTTTGGGAAGCAGTTTAAACGCGACCATCGGAGAGAATTTAGGTTTTAATTTTCTGACTTTTATTTTTACCGGCGTTTTTGCCCAGGCGCTTTTTCAATCAAGCGCGGCCGGGGTTATTTCCCTGGTTCAGGACCGGGAAAACGATTTCAGTCAGGAGCTTTTTATCTCGCCGATTTCCCGCTATTCCATTATTCTCGGTAAAATATTCGGCGAGACTCTGGTGGCTTATGTCGCGGGCTTCGGAGTTTTAATTTTCGGTTTTATTATCGGCGTGCCGCTGACTTTGACGCAAATCGCTTTTCTTATTCCGGCCGGTTTGGCCGCCTGTTTTTTAGGCGGGGCTTTTGGCATACTGGTTCTTTCAAATATCAGTTCACAGAGAACCGTGGCTCAAATATTTCCTTTTGTTTTGTTCCCGCAGATTTTTCTCTCAGGCGTTTTTAATCCGCTTATTGGCTTGCCGCCGATTCTTGCTTTTTTTTCGCGGCTTACGCCGCTCACTTACGCGGTTGATTTGGTCCGTGGCGCTTACTATGCCAAGAGTCCTGTTTTTTCCCAGGTAGTTGTTTTTCATCCGGCCGTCAGTCTTTTTATCACCGCGGCGCTCTTTTTTCTGTTTCTCTTTTTAGGCACTTTTCTTTTTGTCAGAAAAGAGAGAAATAAATAAAAATATTTTATGTTTTTTAGATTTTATAAAATTTTTCTTATTCTTTTTTCTGTTTTTGTCGGGGGAATGATTATTATATTTATTTTATTTCCGGATAAATTTAATAACCCTCAATTAGAAATACAAAATACAGATAAGTTTTCTGAAATAGAAAATCAGTATCAACCCTTGGTTTCTGATATCATGAGCGAAACCGAGGCGATTGAAAATCCAATATTGCCGATTACCGAAGAAAAAGAAAACTTACCGGATAATCCGCCAATTCAAAATATCCTATTAGAAGTTCCTTTTACTTCCCAAGCTCCCTCTGGTAATTGGCAGGATATTATTTTCCAGAACGCTTGCGAAGAAGCGTCAATTTTAATGGCGATGAGTTGGGTTAGGGGAGAGACGCTGACCAAAGAAGAGGCGGAAAAAGAAATAAAGGCCATATCGGATTTTGAATTAAAAACTTACGGCGATTTTCACGACCGGTCAGCGGCTGACACGGCTCAATTAATAAGAGATTATTTTGATTATGATAATATAGAAGTAATGGAAAATATCAGCGCCAGCGACATTAAAACAGAATTAACAGAAGGAAACTTGGTTATTGTACCGGTTAACGGCCAAAAAATGAATAACCCATTTTATACGCCGCCCGGCCCCATTGAGCATATGCTGGTGATTATCGGCTATGATACTCAAACAAAAGAATTTATCACCAATGACTCGGGCACCAAGCGCGGCGAAAAATACCGCTATTCGGAAAGTATTTTAGAAGCGGCTTTAAAGGATTATAAAACCGGTTTTCATGAGCCGCTTGAAGAGATTAAAAAGGTGATGATTGTGGTAAAATAAATTATGCCCAAGGTTTTTATTATTATTCTTCATTGGAATAATCTTTCAGACACTTTGGAGTGTCTTCAATCGCTTCAAAAAATTGACTACCCGAATTATCAGGTAGTAGTGGTTGATAATGGATCAAAAATAAAATTAAAAGTTAAAAACGAAAAATTAAAAGTTATATATAATCAGGAGAATTTGGGATTTGCGGGCGGAAATAATGTGGGGATTAAATACGCTTTAGAACAGGGCGCGGATTATGTTTTGCTTTTAAACGACGATACGATTACAGCGCCTGATTTTTTAAATAAGCTGATTGAAACGGCTGAAAGCGATAAAAAAATTGGTTTAGCCGGACCAAAAATTTATTTTTATGGGCAAGAAAGAATCTGGTCCGCGGGCGGCAAGCTCAACTGGCTTTACAATAAAGGAGCTTTAAGGGGCTGGAACGAAATTGATAAAGGGCAATATGATTTTCCAAAAATTCAAATAACTTCTCATCTGACCGGCTGCTGTGTTTTGGTTAAAAGAGCTGTTTTGGAAAGAATCGGCCCGATAGCCGAAGATTATTTTTTATACTACGAGGATACGGATTGGTCGCTAAGAGCAAAGCAGGCCGGTTACGAGTGCGTTTTTGTCCCGTCAGCGAAAATTTGGCATAAGATTTCAAGGAGCGCCGGGGCAGAATCTTCCGCTTATATATATTATCATGTGAGAAACGGTTTAATTTTTGCCAGAAAGTTCGCTCCCTGGTACATTAAACCATTTATTCATTTAGACGCTTTATGGCGGATTAAAAAACAATTTATTAAATTGATTTTTTTTCCAAAAAAAAGAACTTGGGCAAGAGCAATCTTATTGGGGATAAAAGATTTTTATTTAGGAAGGCGGGGAAAAATTTTAAAATGACTATCGGCATAGACGCGCATAATTTAGAAGGCCGGCGCACCGGCGTAGGCCGCGTTCTTATTAATCTACTTAAAGAGTGGAGTAAGTTTGACTTGCCCGAGGACCTGCCTCGCAACAAGGCGGGCCTAAAATTTATCCTGTACTTTAAAAAAGAAATTCCCGATGACCTAAATTTATCAGATTCTATATTTAGCAAAAAAATTCTTCAAGCTCCTTTTAGCTGGCAAAGCAACGCCCTTTTTACGCATTATCTTTTACCAAAAGCGGCTAAAAAAGATAAAATAGATATTTTATTCTGCCCGGGCTATATTGCTCCTGTTGCTTATAAAAGGAAAATCGCTTTAAGTCTTCATGATATTATTTACGAAGCCCGGCCAGAGCCTTATAATTGGCCAAGTTTTTTAGATAGGATATTACTTAGAAAAGTTTCTAAGATTTCCGCTAAAAAAGCCCAAATTATTTTTACTTGTTCGCAGTTCAGCAAAAACGAGATTTTAAAATATTATCAGGTAAGTCCGGAAAAAGTTTTTACCATTCCCTTGGCCGCGGATGAGTGTTTTAAACAAATCAACAATCAAGAACAGATTGATCAAATAAAAGAAAAATACCAAATCAAAGACAAGTTTATTTTCTTTATCGGCTCAATTTTTAACCGCCGTCATTTAAAAGAAGTAATTTTGGCTTTTGAAAAAACAGCCAATCAATTGCCCAATTATCAATTTTTAATCATTGGCGCCAATCACACTTCGCCCTTTATAGATATAGATGGATTAATTGAAGAAGTTAATCAAAATCTCAATCGTCAGGCAATTTTAAGAAAAGATTACTCAAGCAACGAGGATTTACCCCTTCTTTATAACGCGGCTGATTTATTGGTCTGGCTTTCAAATTACGAAGGATTTGGCCTGCCGATTTTAGAGGCAATGGCTTGCGCTGCGCCGGTTATTACCAGTCCCACGACCTCTATTCCGGAAGTGGCAGGGGATTCGGTTATGTTCGTAAAAGATCCAGAAAATATTGATGAAATTGCCCGGGCTATTTATCGGGGACTGACTGACCAGTCATTGCGTCAGGACTTGATTGAAAAAGGATTAAAGCAGGCCCAAAGATTCTCCTGGCCAAGATGCGCCGAACAAACCCTAAAAGCATTGCTGGATTTTTAAGCCGGGACTTGTTTTTTTAAATAAATTTAGTATGATTGAAAGTAAATAAGTAAACACCAAAAACTCTATGCCTGAAAAAATTAAAAATTCTTTTGAATCCACACCCCGAAAACCGAATGAAGAGAAGCCGGATAAAACATCGGAATTATTCCCTTTGTTAAAAGAAAGAATCTATTTTTTATACCGGCGGGAGATCGGTGAATTTCCTTTATTAACCCAGGCAGAAGAAAAGTCATTAGGGGAAAAGATTAAGGCGGTCAGAGAAGAAATTGAGAAAGAAGAGGGGAAACAGAATCCTGAAATTATTGAGCAGGGCAATGAGGCGGTGAATAAACTGGTTTGCGCTAACTTGAGATTGGTGTTGTCGGTTATAAACAAAGAATTTAGAGAATATCAAGAACAGCAGCTTGATTTAATACAAACGGGCAATATGGCTTTGATATCAGCAGCCAAAAATTTTGATATCAATGAAGGGGTAAAGTTTTCTTCTTACGCCTCTAAATGTATCAGGAATAAAATTAAAACCACTGTTACGGAAAAACAGGGATTGATTAAAATTTCCCATTATCTTTTCCCTATTTTTAATATCTATAAAGAAGAAGAAAAAAATTTAAGAAAAGAATTAGAGATAGAGGACTCATTATCATTAACAGAAAAGGAAGAAAAATTATTAATTCAAAGAATACATAACAGTCTTATAGAAAGTTACGAGACCAAGATTAGCCAAGAAAGCATTAGGGAAATTCCCCAATACTTTACGCTTTTAAAAGAACCAATTTCTTTGGGCCAAAAAACACGCCGAGGAGAAAGGGGGGTGTCTTTAGAGGAAGGACTGGCTGACACAGAGCATTCTTACGCTCAAGACCCTGAAAAACGATTGATTGAGGAAAAAGAAGTGGCCAAAGAGATAATTGATAAAATATTATTGGTCGCGGAATTGGGTTCAGATAGAAAATTGAATTTATCCAATGAAGATATGGAAATAATAAGAATGAGATTTGGTATTGATTATCCAGAAGAACATACTTTAAAGGAAATAGGGAAGAAGTTTAAAGTCAGCCGCGAGGCAATCCGACAAAGAGAAGAAAGAATACTTGAAAAGATGAGAAAACTTTTAGAACAGACTGGCCAATTTGATAAAATAAAAGAAGAAATTGAGTAAGGGAAGGTTTTTTAAAAAAAATATATATTCCGCGGTAGCTCAATGGTAGAGCAGGTGACTGTTAATCACCGGGTTGTAGGTTCGAATCCTACCCGCGGAGCCAAATTGTATGTTGCGAGTTTGTTGCCTCGGCGCTTCGCGCCTCGGCAGGCAGATTGTATAGTATTTGCCAAGATTTTTTGGGTTCAATCGCCACCTTTTGCGAAAGCAAAACGCGGTTCGAGCCAATCCTTTTGAGAAAATCCCGTCCCACGACGGGATTTTCTTGCAAAGCGATAATTTTGGCTTGTTGAGCCGCTAAAATGAATTGTCTGGCCGGTTCGAGCCAATGATTGCCGTTTCGCTCAAAATCTTTACTTTTTTCGGAAAGCTCGCTTTTTTCGTTGATGATTTTTTCTTTTTTAGCGGTATATTCCTCGCGCGAAATTGTGCCGTCCAAATGGGCGTCTAAAAGTATATCGAGCTTTCCTTCAAGCTCTTTTATTTTGTCCTTTAGATTTTGAGCGAAAACGGCTCCGCTTTGGGCGGCTTCCTCTTCTTCCTTATTTAATTCTGTGAGCATCCACTCCGCCCATGCGGTAGGCAAAGAAACTTTTTGAAGCTCGTTTGCGACTTCCTCCGCCAAAACTTCCTCGCGAATATATTTTTGCGAACATTTTTTATCCCGCTTTTTGGTGCAACGATAGTAGTTATGTCCTTTTTGCGTTTCGGAAGTTATGGCGCAACCGCACTCGCCGCAAACGAGCATATTTCTAAATGGATATTCTTTTTGGCTCGGTTTTTTCGGGCGGGAACGATCCGCCATCACTTTTTGGCACGCTTCAAAAAGTTTCTTTGTAATCATTGGCTCGTGCTTTCCGTCATACATTTCGCCGTTATATTTAAACACTCCGTAATAAAATGAATTGGAAAGTATGCTTTGGATATTAGAAACGGAAAGCATATTTTTCTTTCGGCTCAACAAGCCGGCGGAAGTTATCAACTTTCGCACATCTTTCAGAGAATAATTGCCAGTTGCGTAAAGTTCAAAAATTTTGCGAACGAGGCGAAATCTTTCGGGGTCTTTATACATTGTGTGTTTTAGCAAATCGTTCAAATATCCAAGCGGAGCGTAGCCGGGCAATTCGCCTCGGCGCAATTTTTGACGCAACCCTCGTTTAGTATTCTCTGAAAGATTATCAACAAAATATTTGGATTGCCCAAAAGCGATATTCAACATGAATTTGCCTTGCGGGGTCGGCTCAAACCAAAATGTCGGGGATTTTAGCGCCTTAATTTTTCCGGTATCCACTAGAAAAATAATCCGTCCGCCGTCTATGCTATTTCTCGCCAATCTGTCGGGGTGCCAAGCTAAAATCCCCTCGGCTTCGCCGCGTTCCATTCGTTTGAGCATATCGTTGAAAATCGGTCTGCCCGGCTCTTTGGCAGTTTGTGATTCGCGAAAAGTCGCGGCGATCAAAAGGTTTTCTCGCAAGGCAAATTCTTTCAATTCCGTTTCCTGCGCTTCCAGCGACAAAACTCGTCTATCGTCTTCGTCCGTTGATTTTCTGATATATAAAAAATATTTCATATCGCTTTTGGGCTATTAAAAATTATCGCTTTGCTTTCCGCCAGAGGCGGAAATAAAAGGATTGGCTTATAAATTTCATTTATCCGTTGCTTCGCAACGGCGAACCGCGTTTTGCTTTCGCAAAAGGTGGCGATTGAACCCAAAAAATCTTGGCAAATACTATACAATCTGCCTGCCGAGGCGCGAAGCGCCGAGGCAACAAACTCGCAACATACAATTTGGCTCCGAACCCTGAACGAAATCCGAACTTTTTTTAGCGAAAATCCGAACGCTGAATTTTGAAAAACTTTTAAGCTCGGGCGGGCAAAAAGGAAGGGGGCTGGGGGGAAGGAATTTTTGCCCGCCCTCGTTTTTCCGCCTCCGCCGAATTTCGTATTTTGCCTTGCAAAATGCGCCGCCAAAAGAGATGTTGCCCTTGCCCCAGCCCTCCCGTGCGCGGGCAACGACAAGGAACTCCCGTCTGCTTGTATTATATTTGACATTAATTTTAACATGATATACACTGTTAACAACTGCTTGACTTACTTATAAGGATAGCATATCTATAATAATAGAGCAAAAAAATATGGAAAAAATAAATCCAACAAACGAACATCCGCAGGATCGCTTCAAGCGACTCGCCACCGCCCGGACAAATATAGTCCTAAAACGCCTGAAAGTTTTAGGGAATTGTTCTAATAGGAATATCTACGAATACGACGAACAAGATATTGATAAGATTTTTTCAGAGATCGAGCGGAAAGTTAAAGAAACCAAGGCAAAATTTCATTTTCCAAAGAAAAAAGAATTTAAACTATAATTATGCCAAAAAACCTAAACAATAAAGACATGTTTCTCAAACTCTTGTCTATTGCCTCATCGGATGAGATCGCTTCTCTGATTGAGAATGACGATTTTTTCAAGCCGGAAAATTGCGACTGGAAACCTTATGGTGGTAGAGAAAATAATGCCGGTCAGATAGAGGGACAAATGAAAAGCTCCAGCAATGCATTAGTAGAGAAACTGATAAACTCCATTGATGCTCTTCTTATGCGCCGATGTTATGAGGTTGAAGGAACAGCGCCCGACAGCAAAGACCCGAAACTACCGAAATCCCTTTCGGAAGCAATAAACAAATATTTTGGTGGCGAGGACGAAATCAACAAAAAACGAAGTGATTGGGCGAAGCGTCATTTGGCGGTTTTAGCCGAGGGAGACAAAAAGAAGCCGACACTCACTATCATTGATCGTGGCGAAGGGCAATCACCGGAAAAAATTCAGAACACAATTGTTCACTTAAGTGGAAGCATTAAACGAAATATTGATTTCGTCTTCGGCAAATATCATCAAGGCGGCTCGGCGGCCATCCGTTTTTGTGGAAGCAAGAGACGGTGCTATCAACTCGTATCATCTCGCCGCGCAGAAACCGTTGCAGACAAAAATAAACCCAATGACTACGGCTGGACATTGGTAAGGCGAAATTATATGGGTAGAACTGCTTTATATGAATATTGCACAGATAAAAATGGCAACACTTTTTCTTTCAAATATGAAAAGCCGCTTAAAATTGACGGATTAGATATAGAATTTACAGATGGCTGTCTTGTCCGGTTATACGATTATTTTCTCGACAATCCATCAAACATAACCTATGGCCGCAATTCCCTTGCTTTTGACATAGATCAAAAACTCCAAAAATCACCGCTTCCGATATATCTCCAAGATCAGCGAGGATGGAGGGGTGACACAAAATATACAATTGCCGGTTTACTTCGGCGCATTGAAGATAATAAAGATATTGTCAATGACGACATAACCTTGCCGGCCGGGCTTGGCGAAATCGGTGTTAGGAATATTCGTTGTATTCGCCTTAAACACATTAGCGATGTAAGTGGGGTCGAATCCTACAAATTACAACGCGAAAAGATATTTTATATCGAAAATGGACTTGCTCTCGGTTACGAGAATGAGTCGTTTTTACGCACTGATTGCGAACTTCCTGCACTTGCGCCATATTTGCTTTGTTATATTGATATGTCTGATATTCCGGTTGAATTAGCAAATCTTTTTCATGCAGGAAGGGAAGAATTTGCTCATACGGACGATTACCGCACCTTGAAAGATCGTTTGAAGAAATTTTTTGAAAACGAAATTTTTGAGAAATGGGATAAAGAATATCAAGAGAAAAGTTTGGCTAGTGCCAACGAAGACAATAAAGAGCTAGACAAACTTATTGAAAAAGCAATTGTTGATGACCCAGAATTAAAAGAATTACTAGGCATTGGTGAGGAAATAAAAATCCCGAAAGGAAAAGATAAGGATAAAGAGCCATATGTTGGGGAGGAGTATCCGAAAAAATTTGAGTTTGTGGGTGAGCAACCGAAAGAGGTTGATAAATCATCTTTTGCCATTGTTTTTTTTAAGACAGAGGCAGAGGATAAATTGCTGACACGAAAAAAGGGACGATACGCCATTGATTGGTCAAAGGACTCGAAGCTTCTCGATGTTGTCTTGCGAGGGATGAACAAAGGTATCATATCTCTTCGCGTTGATTCTAGAGAAAATGCGAAAGTAAACGACGAAGATTACATTACTTTTTCCCTTCTTGATTCAGAGAAGAAAAAGAAATTTGAACAAGCTGTTCACTTCAAGGTTATAGAGACTCCACCTTACGCCGGCTCATATTTCCCGACATATTTTAAGCCGCAAAGGGATATTCTAAAAATCTCGCCGAAGACCTCAAAAAAATTCACCTTTGTTACCGATGTAGCCAATGATTATTTAACGAGAGACGCGGATACTGGCTCGATAGAATTTCAGGAGCGCGATGATTTGCGAATCAAGAAGTACAGACTAAACGACGGTATCCTTGAAATTACCTTCTACACCTCAACAGAAAAATTAGGCAAGATACCGGACATAAAACTTGGGATAACCGATACCGCAAAGCATCGCTTTGATTTCGTTATTCCTGTTGAAATTGTATCCCCCGAAGAAAGCTCCAAGCTGAACGAGCCGAAACGAAATCGTGTATATGAAAAAGATTGGCCTAGCCAAAATCCTCCGTGGAATGAGCACGATATAGCAAGTGTTGATTCCTCACGCACGCAAGGTTTAATCGTCAATATTAATGTAGACTCGAAGCCGCTAAAAGAGCTCAAAAAGATTGTTGGGATTGATAAGATTGAAAGTGCACAGAACAAATATATTGCCGATGTTTATATCTACTCGCTCTATCTTTACTTTGAACTAAAAAATGATCCCAACAAGGACCATATTTTAGGTTCTGCTATGAGGGCTGTAGGAAAAGCGTTACCGGGAATGGTACGAAAGATTGTCTAAGTTTTCTCCATTACAACGACATACTCGTACTCGTAAGCCCGTATTTTTGAGGGATTGTTTTTTTCTGTAAATTTTCCGCTTTCTAAATCGCGCCAAGGCGTAATCATTTTGTTTGGTATTTCCCGCTTGATAAAATCAACTTTCCTGAAACCAGCCGCTTGCATTTGTTCTGCCGCGACTTGAGCGTTCAAAATTTCAACGCCACGCAAGCTCGTGTTGCCGATAATAGTGCATGCCTTTCCTCCGGTTTTCAATATACGATACATCTCCGTAAAAACTCTTTTCATGTCTAAAAAGTAGTTTGCAACATCAACGGCAAGCGGTCGTTCTACTTGAATCAAGTCATCAACGATTTGTTTTGCTATCGCACTATTGAAATCGCCGCTTTTTTTCTCTTTTGAGCTTGTACCGATAAAATTCCTGCGAAAATCTATAAAACCATTGCTGAAATGATGCCACTTTTTGAAATGTTTTGGATCGTCGCCAAACCAAAGCAACGAAAGCTGATGAAGGTCGGCATATTCGTATGAAGTAACATATGGCGGCGAGGTGATAATAAGGTCAATAACCCCTGTTTCAATCGGGAGTTTTTTTGTAGAATCCCTGCGATACATTTTTGCGGGTGTGTTGATATATCCGGATTGAACGAGAGTAGAATAAAATCGCTCGTTCTTCTTTATCATTGAATCAAGATGTCGCAAAAATGTTTCCTTAGGATTCGGCAGAATTTTATCTTTATCAATTGTCGGCTTGATACTTTTCATCAGCCAACGAGAACAGTTTTTGAGGTTGTGAGAAAAGGAGCAGAGGAAAAAGCGGCGAACATTATGATTTTTGATTTTCTTTATCGCGAAATAAATTTTGTCTAGTTCTTGGATCGTTGATTCGTCAAACCAATAATTGATACGCTGATGGTGGTTGTATAAAACCGATGGAGCATTTTCGTAATACTTCAAAAATTTATTTCTATTGTTTGCAAGCGTCCGTGGTTTAATTGCGGTTGTTTTGGTCTGTGTGATAAGTTTGGCAACCGGATTTATATCAAAACCAATACTCTTATGTCCCAACAACTTTGCTTCAACCAAAGTCGTACCACATCCACCAAACGGATCGCAAACAACTTGTGTACCGCTTGGAGCGTAATCCTCAATTAGTTTTCGGACAATCTGCGGAATAAACTTTGCAGGATAGCGATGATAATCGTGAGTGAAAGCGGTTGTTTGCGACCGTCCGGCATCGCGAAAAGACCACTCCTCACGGGGTTTCAAATTTAAAAAGGTTTTTTCGATTGTTTTTGTTAATAATTCCATAGACTGATCTTAGTATATCATTTTTGAAGTGATTGGTAAAATTTTAATGCGGCGCGCCAGTTTTCAACTGGCACGAAATTCGGCGGAGGCGGAAAAGCTCGGGCGGGCAAAAATTCCTTCCCCCCAGCCCCCTTCCTTTTTGCCCGCCCGAGCTTAAAAGTTTTTCAAAATTCAGCGTTCGGATTTTCGCTAAAAAAAGTTCGGATTTCGTTCAGGGTTCGGAGCCAGTGAGAATATTATATTAATGTTAATAGGTTTCTGAAGAGTGGGAAATGGCCGTTAAATGAAAAAAATTATTTTATGAAAGAAACAATTAAAACATTCTGGGAAACGGGGAATCTAACGAGAAAAGGGGAAAAAATTATTTTAGGAATTTTAATTGGTATTGCTTTAGTATATTTGATTGATTTTATTTTATCTTTATTTATGCTAAGAATAGCTATCTATTAAAAACTTTTTCGTAATATTTTCTATTTGACAAACTTTTGACTTTGTAATATCTTGTTAATAACAGAATCGCTGACGCCAGAAATTCCCTCGGGAAGCCCTCCTGCTGGCGGCGATAACATCAGAGATGAGGATTTGGGGGCCCCTCCAGCGATTCTTAAATAAACAGACAAACGATATATGTCTAAAGATTTATCAAACAAATTAGAAGAAACAGTTGCTGGCTTATTCAAATTTGAAGGCAATTTATATCGTATTTCAGACACGCCGGATGGGGGTTTAAAAAGTGAAGTTTTTAAAGACGGCGTTTTTGTTCCGGGCGGCAATATGGCAGAACTTACATATTCAGGAGAACGAGTGGAAGAAAACCCAACCATTTGACCCAATTTATTAAATTTTATAATAATAAGTTTCTGAAGAGCAGAAAATCTCTCCCCAGGCTCGGGATCGTATGCCCGACCAGCTGGCAGACCCGATGACGGTGGCTAAAAATAAACGCCCGAGGGTGGATGGACGAACTAGGAGAGTCGTCCCAGAAATCTTGCAAAGAACGGCTTCGGCCGTTTTTTGTTTTATTAACTTACTAAAAATATTTGGAGTATTGATTTATCTTTCTTAACTTCTTTACCAATTCGCTATAATCTGCTATAGTTGATATATCGGATTAAATACATGGCAAATAATAGCGAATTAGACCTACGGCTTCAGCAAATACCATCTGAAATCTGGTCAAAAATAACAAAAATAGACGAGCTGAAGGGGCAGTGGATCGCCGGGGCCCAACTTTCGCCTCAAGTGTTAAACCGCCTTAAGCGGTCGGTTTTGATTACTTCAACTGGCGCCTCTACGCGTATTGAAGGCGCCAAGCTTTCTGATGAAGATGTGGAAAAACTAATGCGCGGTATTGATATCCAGAAATTCACGGACCGCGATAAGCAGGAAGTAAGAGGATACTTTGAATTACTTGAAAATGTTTTTGATTCTTGGAAATCTCTTAAGTTTGGCGAAAGCTCTATCAAGCACTTCCACAAAGAGCTTTTAAAGTATGTGGAGAAAGATGAGGATCATCGCGGCGAATACAAAAAGAGAGAGAATCAAGTGCAGATGATAAATGCGGCCGGCGAATCAATAGGTGTGCTTTTTGACACCACGCCGGCATATCTTTCCCCTAAAGAAACGCAGGAGCTGGTTGAGTGGGCTGAAAGAACTCTTGCCGAGAAAAAATACCACCCGCTTCTTATTGTGGGTAATTTTCTTGTTGAGTTTTTACAGATTCATCCATTCCAAGACGGCAATGGACGGCTTTCTCGCGTCCTCACAAACCTTCTTTTACTCAAAGAGAGCTACTTGTATATGCCTTATGTTTCTCATGAGAAGTTCGTTGAGGACAACAAGCCAGAGTACTATCTTGCGCTTCGCCAAAGTCAGAAAACTTTTAAGACAGAAAATGAGACCATTGTCCCGTGGCTGGATTTCTTTTTGACTATTTTTTTGAAACAGTCAGAGATGGCTATTGATCTTTTGTCTAAAGAAAATATTGAGCGGCTACTTACCCAAAAACAGCTCGCCGTTTGGGATTATTTACAGAGAGTTGATAGCGCTACACCGCGTGGAATTTCCGAAGAAACAGAAGTTGCTTATCCAACGGTCAGGCAGGCAATCGATAAACTGATGCGCTTCAAAAAGATTGAGCGTATCGGGCAGGGTCGTTCAACAAGTTATAGGAAATTATGAAAATAAAAGATTTACCAAAATACGAAGGAGGGAGTGGCGTATTGGGCGAAAATGGGGTTAAATGAAAGAAATTATTTTATGAAAGAAACAATCTATTAAAAACTTTTTCGTAATATTTTCTATTTGACAACTCTTTCTGGTTTTGCTAAGCTCTTAATAATAGAACTCTGAAGAGCAGAAAGGCTCGCTGCCAAGCGTTCGCTTTTAGCGGACGGAACGATGAGGGGTGCCGGACTTGCAAGCCGGAATGTCGTCCCTCCAGAGCTATAAATTTCTGAAGAGTGGGAAATGGCTGTTTATCAGCTAATCGGATCGCCGCCAAACCCCTTTGGGGTAGTATGGACGAACCCTCCGCATATTTGCGGGCTTCCGTCGTCCCAGAAATCTTGCAAAGAACGGCTTTAGCCGTTTTTTGTTTTATTAAATTACTAAAAATATTTAGTGGATAATATCATATTGACTAGTGCACAAACAAAATTGACATCATATTTCATATCTGATACACTAATGTCATAGTTATGAAAAGCAAGAAAAACCTCTTAGAACAGCTAAAAAACCTGCCCCACTTTAGCAAAGACACCGTTCATCAGCTTGGCAGTCAGTTGGAGCTTAAAGATACTACGGTTGATACATACATCAGCCGCTTTTTGAAGTATAAAGAAATTTTTAAGCTAAAAAGAGGGGTGTATGTATCCGCGGATTTTTATAGCAAAAATAAAGGCGATGTATCCTATTTCTTCTATTTGGCCAACATTATTCGCAAACCATCGTATGTGAGTTCGTGGGCCGCGCTTCAGTATTACAATTTCACCACAGAATCAATACGCATCATCACTTCAGTAACACCGAAGGCCACCAGAACTTACGATACAAAAGCGGGCAGTTTTTCCTATCAGTCAATTCAAAGGGAATTATTTACGGACTTTTTTTCGGCAAAAGGGAAGTTTGATTTTTTCATCGCTTCCCCGGCGAAAGCTTTGTTTGATTTGCTATATTTCAAAACCAATCAGTTTCGCGGTATTCGATTGGAAGATATTAAACCGTTAGTTGAGGAATTACGAGTAGACATTGATGAAATGGATAAAAAAGAGCGGGACAAATTTTACGAACTAATTAAAAAATATCTTAAACATGAGTGAGCAGATTATTACCACATTAAAGCGTAAACTTGCTGATCTTGCCGCCTACGGCGAGCTGGATGCTGAAACACGCCGTAACTATCTCAAAGAAGAACTACAATATTATATTCTCAATTTTATTTATCATCATCCAGAATACAGCAATTGGATTATGTATGGTGGTTCCGCGCTCCGCGTCATTCATGAACTTAATCGCATGTCGGTTGACCTTGATTTTGAAGTTGATCATAAAGTGGAAAACAATTTTTTGGATGAATTGAAAAAAGAAATTGAAAATCATTTTTTGAACACATACGGCGTCGGATCTGATTTTCTTTCCGTAAAAATCATTGTAAACAGAGGTCTGCTACTTAAATTTAATGTTGGTAAGGAATTAAGTTTTGGCCACCCATCAAATCAGGTACATATAAAAGTTGATCTTAACTATTTTATAGCCCCAAAAACAATCGTAAAAGAACGGAGAGTGATTAATCATGATCAACTATCCTTCGTAATTGTGGCTTACAATATGGGCGCATTTATGGCAAGTAAACTTACCGCTATATTTTTACGCGGGACCCGTGGCATAGGAAAAGCTATTTATGAAGAAAAGGGTCGCGATATTTATGATCTACTTTGGTATATGAATAAAAAAGTGGTGCCTGATCTTGATTACTTAAAAGCAAAAGATGTGGGGGAGGCAAAAGACTTGCGTACGCTTTTTGACAAGCTTACTATAAAAATGAATTCTGTAAACAACGAAAATCTTAAACAGGATCTGATGCCGCTTTTTGTTAATCAAACCTATATCAAGGACTGGTTAAAGAACTGGCGGGAGAGTTATTTACGGCTTCTTGATGAATACAAAATCAATACGGTAACCACATGGGAAGGTGTAAGGATACATCAGGATTTTGATACTGATAATTTTTCTTTCGTATATCGGTATAAAACAGAAGAGGGGAGGTCAGTACGGATTATTTACAATATCAGCGAATATTGGATTGAGTATAGAGAAGGCGATATATCAATACCGATAAACAGCAAGGTAAGCGACCTAATTCAGTTTGCAAGTGATAGTGGAAGTATTATGTCCGCCCCGCGACAAAAGAAACTTAAGCAGTATGCTACGCTTTTTTACCAGAAAACCGAAAAATACTTGAAAAAAACAGACCGAATAATGCTCGGCGACAGTATTATCACAAAATTTATTAGAAGGAGGGCTGACAATTTGAATCCAAAAGAACAGATTCTGCTTAATAAATCAGTTCTGCTTTCTTGTGAGTTGGATGATTTATTGAAATAATTTATGCCAACAAAAATAGCTAAAAAAAGAAATTCACTGGAGATGCAAAAAGTGCGGGGACGAGATTTATTGGAATACGCACAAAAGCATGACTTACTGTAAAT
>Ga0155855_124_pt1 | contig 32933 bp, 33 predicted proteins | sample RifCSPlowO2_01_FD_107509 | JGI IMG/M metagenome (GOLD analysis project Ga0155855, IMG submission 107509) | Candidatus Portnoybacteria bacterium RIFCSPLOWO2_01_FULL_43_11 | reverse complement strand
GTTGACGAGGCCTGGTGGATGATGCAGCACGAAGACGCGGCTTCATTCCTTTTCGGCATTGCCAAAAGATGCCGCAAATATTACACGGGACTGACAACCGTAACTCAAGACGTAACGGATTTTATGAAATCAAAATACGGTAAGCCGATTTTAACCAACTCGGCTCTTCAGCTTTTAATGAAGCAGTCGCCGGCCGCCATTGAAGTGGTTAAAGAAACTTTTAACTTAACCGACCAGGAAAAATACATGCTTTTGGAATCCCAAATCGGCGAAGGCATCTTTTTCGCCGGGCTGAAGCATGTGGCCATTAAAGTGGTTGCCTCTTATACCGAAGACCAGATTATTACCACAGACCCGGCACAGCTCTTGGAAATAGAAAAAGCCAAAGAAGAGCTGGCTAAGGAGGAAAATATTTAATGCCTGATTATAGCGAACAATTAGCTCGAGCGAGAAATAAGACAAAAAAGGCAGTACAAAAAAAGCCAGGAGAAAAAAAATCTGAACCGGTCAGCGAAATTAGCGCCATAGAATTTTTGTTAATAGGCTCAGTAGCTATAACCAATGACGTCCTTGATTATTTGGGTGTAGATTTTTTCCTTTTTCGCTTAGGCGATTTGATTACCTCTATGATTTTAGGACTGTGGTGTCTAATAAGACTTCACAAATTTCCCAGCGCTCGATTTGGCGGAAGTTTTCTAATAGAACTAATCCCTATACTCGGAGATTTCTCTCCTACTTGGACTATTTTTATTATTAGTATCTATATGAAAGAAAGTCTTAAGGTAGTAAAACAAATGCGCTCTAAAAAAACAGAATAAATCTAAAATAAATCACAAAGTAAAAAAATAAAAATAACTCTAAAGAAAAAACGGAAACTAATTTAAAAATCATTTTTATTCCATGAAAAAAATATTCATTCTCTCAACTATTATATTTTATATAATCTCGTTCGCTCGGAAAAAGAAAATTTTACTTTCTTTTCCCTCGCTCACTTTGATTATAATATTTTTCCTGTTTACTGCTTATGGCGCTTTTGCCGCTGAAGCTGAATTAGAAGGAAATTATCCCCCAATAGGCGGGGTTGAAGCCAGCGGCGGATTAATTCCTTACATTAGATATGTTTTCCTGTATGGCTTAGCCACCATTGGCTTGGCCGCTTTAATAGCTTTAGTTATTGGCGGCTTAATGTATATGAGCGCGGGCAGTATCACAAAAACCGACGAAGCGAAAAAATACATTTGGGGAGCGATTACCGGCCTACTTTTAGGACTAAGCGCTTATTTGATTCTCAATACGATAAATCCGGATTTGGTTAATCTAAAAATTAATTTAGAGCCGGTAAATCTTCCGCCTGTAGAAAATGATCCGGTAGTGATAGAAACTTGTCCTAGCGGAAGAAATAAGCCAGAATGCCATCTATCTCAAAAACCCCCATTTGAAATCAAAGGATGTACTAATTCAAACACTGGCTGTCAAGGTACAAGAAGAAGAGAGCTTACTTGCGGAGCTGATGGATGTTGGTCAACATGGCCGAATTGGAATGATATTGAATGCGCCGGGTGTACAGGATCAACCCCCCCGCCGGAAGAAGGCAATAAAACTTATTGCCCTAGGGATGATATGACTTATCCGACAGAATCAGCTTGTAATACTGTCTGTAATGACCTGGGCGGAAGGTGCGCAGAGCCGCCGCCAGAAGCACCTGCTCCATTAGGCAATAAAACCTACTGCCCCAAATCCGGATACGAATTTAATTATCCAACCGAAGAAACTTGTAATTCTGCTTGCAGCGGCGCGTTTTGCACAGAACCGCCGCCAGGATAAAATCATGCTAAATAATAAACTAAAATTAAAACCACTTTATCTTTTTATAGCTGGAACTTTAATTTTGGCCGGTTTTTTACTGATTGCCGGCTCAAAAATAAATATAGAAAAAGTTATTTCATGGCTTGATAAATCCGCCCAAGCCCAAACCAACTGCCATCTTTTTACTTCAGCAGGCACCGCTCCTGCGGGCTTTGGCGCCTGGTGGGATGTTTTTACAAATAAACTTTTAATTAGAGCGACTTGTTCGTCTTCTTCGGCGATTATTAATGTCGGGGATGGAGATAACCATTATATCTATGAAAAAGGATATCGCTGGAATGGCGCGAGCTGGCAGCCTATAAATTTTGAGGGCGGGAGTAAGGTCGGCGCCTGGTATAAAAACAGCGCTTCAGCCACGATTAATCTTACTCCCCCAGAGCTTGAAAACAATAACTATGTTGTCGCTTATGTCTGCACATGGAAAACTAACCAATGGAAATGCGGGTGTCAGGATTCCGGCTGCGCCAATAGATACTGGCAGCTACAGAAGTTTAAAAAAGCCGCCGCAACCTACCAATGCTCTGACAGCACAGACAACGACGGAGACGAACTCATGGACTATCCTAATGACCCAGGATGTTCTTCAACGACAGACAATGATGAATATAATGCTCCGGCAGACACCGCATTCTCAATCAATGATAGAGTAATAACAACGGATGTTATCAATGTCCGCTCAACTCCCTCAACATCAGGAACTCTTTCGGGTGTCCAGCCAACCAATAGTCTTGGAACGATTACCGAGGGTCCGACTTACGCTGACGGCTACTGGTGGTGGAAAATTGATTATGACAACGCTCCGGACGGATGGAGCGCGGAGAATTGGCTGGAGAAACAAAATATAAAAAACTTAGTGGATGTTGTCTCGGCCTACCGCTTAAGAGATAGCTGTTATAATGTTTATCAAAATTCAGATAAAAGCTACAGTAAATTTTCTTACTTTAAAATTAAAGATAAAAACGGAGGAATCACTGGAGTTTCTGGCAAAGAAGTCTGGCTTGAGGTTTATGACACCCTTAATTCTTCTAATCCAAGCGATCTAAAAGAAAATTTTGGATGGTCATTGTTTGCCAACGATGAAAATGGCATTACTATCTATTCATCTTATCTTGGGGGAGATAACTTCACTATCTTAGAAAGCGGCGGCAGACTCGGAGTAAAAACTACTGAAAAACAATTTTTAGAAGCGGGCTATTCTTATACTTTTGAATACGACATTAAAAAATATAAATATAATAAAGAAAACTTTAATTCCAGAGATTTTGATATTGAAAGAATAAAGGGCGAATATTTAGGAAAAGAAAATAAGAAGCAACGAACGGAATACCGGGGAGTTGAAAATGGGAATTATAAGTTTGTTACTTCCTATAATCTTGAAGATGAATCTGATTCTTCAAAATGGATCGAAATTGGTTTTTTTAACGACAAATTTGGGTTAGTGGCCGGCGAGATGAGGAATGTCCAAGGCGACCTTATCAGTAAAGCTCAGCAGATTGCCAACGGTTGTGCCGCAAGTCCGTCGGCCTCCGCTCTTCCAAATTTCGGAACAATGACTGGTTTTAATTATCTGCCAAATCTCCTTGAGGTTTACCCTCCGATTTCTGATATAGCTAAAAATTCTTTGTCTGATATGCAAATACATCTGGATTTATTAAAAGAAGCAGGGGTAAAATGGATAAGAGACGGCATCCCATGGATGCAAACTGAACCAAATAAGGGCGACTCTTATAATTTCGGCGCGGCGGACAATCTTGTAAGAGAGGCCGGAACAAGAAATATAACTGTTCTATTTACGATTGACTGGCCAACAAAATGGGCGCAAAGAACAGACATAAGCGCCGCCGACTTTGGACCAAATGACCCAAGAACTCGTCTGCCTAAAAAGGAATATGTGATGGACTTTCAAAATTTCGTTAAAGCTTCGGTAGAAAGGTATGACGGAGACGGCTATCAAGATATCAGCGGCCTCTCAAAACCGATAAAATACTGGTCATTTGACAATGAAATGGAAATTGAAAATCCTAACGAATACGCTTGGTGGATGAAAAGATTTTATGAAACGGTAAAATGTAAGATTTCATAGCGTTGTTTACACTTTTGGCGTAAAGTAAACAACAATATGACAATACATAAAAGGGCTCGCCTGACACCCGTTCAACGTCAGGAAATCTTCAGCAAGTATTATCAACAGAATATCAGAATTTGCGATTTATGCCGGCAATACAGCGTCTCAAGGCCGACTATCTACCGAGCGCTGGAAAGAGGCAGGAATAAGGATTTTTCTATCCATAAGAGCGAGAACAAACGTTTCCGGTGCTTGGAATACGGCCTGAAAAGGCTATCAAGGGTCGAAGCAGCGCTGGAAAAGAAACTGAAAGCTCAAGCCAAGAGATACAACAAGAATTATCCGGGAGAAATGATGCACGCTGACACGGTAAAACTGCCATTGCTTAAAGGAGAGTCTCTTTTTGAGAAGCCGGAACGTTTGTATGTTGCCATTGATGATTTTTCCCGAGAACTCTACGCTGCTATTCTATCTGATAAAACCCAGTATTCAGCCGCTAAATTCCTTGAACGGGTTGTTAATGAATGCCCTTATACCATTGAAGTATGGTATACTGACAATGGCCGCGAATTTCAAGGAAATCCTGAAACCCACGCCTTTATGAAATTATGCTCTGAAAACAAGATTGAGCAGAAATTCACAAGGGTGAAGACTCCAAGAACCAATGGCAAAGCGGAAAGAGTCATCAGAACAATTATGCAGATGTGGCACAGGAAAACAATTTTCAAAAGTCGAGTCCATCGGAAGCAAGAACTTATCAGATTCGTGAATTACTACAACACAGTCAAACCGCATAAAGGAATTAATAATCTGACGCCGATAGAAAAACTTATCAGTTATTTTTATCCATTAGAACTGTAAACAACGCGGACGATTCTTACAGGTAAAAGAAACAGATTCTAACGCGAAGGTTGTTTTAGGGGCGTTGCTTTTGGACGGAAATTTCTTAAATTCGTTTTTATCAAGTTCAAATTTGGAAGGGTCGTTTTATCCTTATTTTGATATTTTGGATATGCATTACTATCCGGATGTTGATGGTATTACAAACGGCGACTTCAGCGATCTACTAAGCAGAGGAGATAACGCGCAGTTTTTTACAAGTACTATGCAGCCGCATAGCGTATCGAAACCAATAATAATAACCGAAATGGGATCCGCGTCAGGCCCCGACTCTGACAGCAACGGCACAAATCAGGCCGAACGTCTCGTAAAATATTATGTTTATTCTTTTAGCCGCGGCGTAAAATCTATATCTTGGTTTTTTGGCTGGGATTCAAGCATGACTCCGAATTGGGGAATACTAAAACAAGCCGCTCCCGGATTTACGCCGACAAAAAAAACATCATTTTTTTCTTATAAATCTTTATCCCAGAAATTGTCTGGGTTCGCATCTGTTGAAAAAATAAGCGAAGGAAAAATAGGCAACTTTACGGAAGGAGTTTATAAGTTTAATTTCAGCGAGAGAAATCCCATTTATGTTGGTTGGTCAGAATCAAATAAGATACTTGATTTAAGTCCTTATATTTCAACGCCTAATGTTTTGGTAACAGATATTATCGGCGGCGCGCAGACAAAAGAAACAATTAAAGTGCCAATATCCAAAAGCCCTGTTTTTATTGAAGCAATGTAGTAATTCTATGGTAATGGAACTTTACCCTATAATAAAAGATTAAACTTGTTTCACATCAACCACTATGACTCTTAAAAATATTTTCGTTTTTCTAATAGTCCTGCTTGTCCTTGTGGCAGGCGCTTTGGGATTTTATAATTTCTTTTTTAAAAAAGAAGCCTTGCCAATTACAGAAGACGGAGACGAAATAAAACCGTCAACAGAAGCTAAAATTAAAATAGTTTCTCAAGAACCGGTTTTAGCGCCGATTATAGACAACGATAAAATCAAATATTATCTTAAAGAGAACGGCAATGTTTTTCAGTCTGATTTTGACGGCGAAAATTTAGAAAGAATCAGCTCAAATATACTTCAAGGACTTGAATTTATTCTTTGGTCGCCGGACAAAACAAAAGTAATCGGAATTTTTTCCGTTGAAGGCGGAAAAGAAATAAAAAAGTATTTTTACGACTACGAAACCAAAGAGTCAATCTTGCTTAATCAAAATATCCAATGGATTAGCTGGGCCCCTGAAGAAAATAAAATCGCTTACCAGTATTTAAATCCTAAAACCGAAGATAATTTTATAAGCACGGCAAACCCGGACGGCTCAAACTGGAAAAATATCTTAAAAACCAGAATAAAAGACCCGATAGTTGAGTGGCCGGCCAAAAACCAAGTTTCAATCAGGACCAAGCCGAGCGGCTTGGCTCAAAGCGTGCTTTATACGATAAATTCGGCGGATGGCGACTTTCAAAAAATATTAAGCGATATTTACGGATTAACCGCGCTTTGGTCGCCTTCGGGAGAAAAACTGCTTTTTTCAGAAACAGACAAAGACGGCAAAAACCTAAAATTAAAAACGGCTGATAAAAACGGCCAAAATATTAAAGAATTAAATATTTTAACCTGGCCGGAAAAATGCGCCTGGAGCCAGGACGAGCGGATTATCTTCTGCGCCGTTCCGAGAGTTATCCCCGATGACGCGATTTGGCCCGATGATTATTATAAAGGACTTTTTAGAACTACTGACGATTTCTATAAAGTTAACTTAGAAACCAATGAAAAAAGCCCCTTGATTGAGGCGGATAAAATTGGCGGCGAATACGACGCTACAAAAATTTTTCTTTCTCCTCAAGAAGATTATTTGTTTTTCGTGAATAAGAAAGATGGATTGTTGTATAACTTAAGGCCATAATCAACCAAAAAATCATTGATAAATCGTTTTTCCAATAAGTAGCATCAACCAAACCGTGAATTAGAATATAAATCATAGCCGCAATTAAAGTAATGCGTAATGGATAACGAGTAATGCGTAATCGCTTAAAGTTGGTTCTAAAAAACAAAAAGAGCAGCCAGATAAAGCCAATTAGGCCAATTAAGCCGGTTTGAAGCCAAAAAGCAAGGAAAAGATTATGGGGTTGAGGCGCGGCCCATTCTAAATAAGGCCCGAATTCAGACTGGTATTTTAAATAATATTTCTGAAACGTTCCGGGACCAATCCCAATTAGAGGTTGGTCTTTTATTATTTCTACAGCCGCTCGCCAAATCATCAAACGCGATTCCAAAGACGAACGGGAAAAATTAAAAAGATTTTGAGCTTTTTGAGTTTGGAATTGAGAAAAGATTAAGATGAATAGCAATATAATCAAAAAACATAACAAAAAAAATTTCTTTGGGGTCGCTCGCAACGACAAAAAAATAAAAACGCCTGCCCCAATTAACCCGAGCCAAGCGCCGTAAGAGTAAGTTAGATAAATTATAACAACCAGTAACCAGTAACCAGTAACCAGTAATATTTTTTGGTATTTATTTTTTGCGAATTGCCATAAAGCAAGACTTAGGATTAAAATCGGCGCTAAATACATAGCCAAGTGGTTTGGCGAGAGATAAAACGCCTTTAATCGCCCATCAAAAGTTAGATCACCAGAAAACCAATGCCAAAGACTAATTAGAGCCACTCCGGCGCCGGACAGAGTTGAAGCAATTAAAGATTTTTTAATTTGCGTTCGGTCTTTGATTATATCTATAAAAATAATAAAAAACAGCAAAGGAGAAATAAGCCAACTCTTCCAAATGCCGGCGCTTGTTTGAATGTCAGACGAAAACAAAGTAGAGATTGTGAAACCGGCAAAGATTAAAAGAATTGGATAAAAATAGCCGGTTTCCTTTAATTTCTTTAAAAAGTTCGGCGGTCTGAAACATTGAACTTTTTGAAAGAGACATAAGGCAAATACCCCGTAAACCATCAATTCCGAAACCGTAAATGGAATTCCCAAAATTTTTACTTTCAACAAATAAAGAGGTAAAGAAAAAACAATTAAATAGATTCCGAACGAGATAATATTTTTGAGCATAGACCTAAAATCACCATTAAAACAGCGAAAATAATTGGCGAATAGATAGCTGTTTCAAAAAAGCTATGGACTGAAAAATAGACCAGAGACCCAATCAATCCTACTGCTGTTCCGCGATGACTTGCGTCAATATTTGCGGCGCTTCGCGCGATGTTAAACAGTCCCCAAATGGTTCCAAGAATTAAAACCAGCCAAACCAGCAAAGCAAAAATGCCCATTTCCGAAAAAAGATCCAAATAAAGATTATGGGCGGTCATCGGGTTTCTGTAGCCCAAAGACGGATCAATGGCCAAAGAATAATTACCAAGACCCAATCCCCACCAAGGATTTTCTAGTCCTAAATAACTAGCTTCCTGCCACATTTCCAGACGGCCGGCATTTGAGCCCTCTGCCAAATTAAAAGCAGAGTAAAAACGCGCTGAAATTGGCGTCTTGGGAATAATCAATATCAATAAACTAAACAGAAGCAAAAGAGTGATTTTTTTTGAGTTTAAATGCTTCCAAAAAAGCCAAGCCAAAACTAAAAAGGCCGCTGTTAAAGCCAAGTAGGCGCCGCGCGAAAAACTTAATAAAGAGCTAATGTATAAGATAAAATATGAAATAAAAATAATTAAAAATTGAAAATTAAAAATTAAAAATTTGCCCTGATTTTTTTTAAGAAAGCCGTAAAGCAAAACTACTGCTAAAGGCAAAATAAGCCCGATACAAAGACTAAACACATGGGGATCGGAAAAAATAGATATGGCCCGCATAATTGTTTTCCCGGAGACATTTACCAGCCAGCTCGGATAAGCCAAAATCAAAGCCCCTAAATTAAAACCGGAAAAGACAGGCACGATATTAAAAGCCCAAAAGCCGTAAATCCGCTCCAAGCCAAAGACGAACTGAGCTGAAAATTGAACCAAACCGATTAAAGCGGCTGTTCCGGCGCTAATGACCAAAGTCCAAATAATTTTCTTTATTTTCTCATAACTGTCAGCCAAATAAGCCGCTAAAAAATAAAGAGGGAAAATAGATAAAAAAAATAAAAATTTCCGCAGCCCCCATAAATAATTCCCTGACATCAAAATAGAAAAGCCGCTCATAAACAAAAAAATCAATAAAATAACGGCTTGAAAATTCAGGGAAACATTCAGTTGTTTTCTAAAAAACGCCGTAATCAGCCAAACCCCAAACAGCAATAAAATAAAAACCCGACCGGAAGCCAGGTCAACGCCGGGCCAAGGATTTAAAGCGATCTGAAACGGAATATAAGCGATTAAAAGCAGAAGCCAATTAAACATTGGACTTGGGTGATTTTTGATAAATTTGCGCAAATTCGCGAATGGGCAATCCGCCGATTAAATACAAAGCGCTAAAATAAATTAAAGCGGCCAAAACAACGGAAATCAATAAATTCCAGCCGGAGGAAAAATAAAGAAGCAAAGCCATAATCAAAGCGGCAAAAAGGCATTTGTAAAATAAACCAAAAGAAGGCAGCTCTTTAATTGCCCGACGAAGAACCCAAAGCATTAAAACAGTAACCAAGAGCTCGGTAAAGACCGTGGTCGCGGCGGCGCCGTAATAAGAATATTTGGGAATAAACACAAAATTCAAAAGCACATTGACCAATGTCCCGGCCCCGTAAATATAAACAAGGGTTTTTTGCCTTTCTAAAGAAATCAACATATTGGAAAAAAGAGCGCCTAAAAAGATTATGCCAGTAGCCAAAATAAGAATATTTAAAACTCCGGATGAAGGAATAAAATCCCTTCCGCCGATTAAAACAATTATTTTAGAGGAAAGAAAAAAAGTGCCGACTATTAAAGGAATAATTAAAATCAGTAAAACATCTAAAGTTTTTTGAACAATCTTTTTAAATTCTTCTTTGTTGAGAAAGGCGTATTTTGACATTAGAGGCATAACCAAGCCGACAAACATGGCTGGAAAAAAAATCAAGCTTTCTAAGATTTTATAAGCCAAACCGTAAATGCCGACCTCGGCCTGCGTTTTCATTAAGGAAAGCATAATAGTGTCCAGCTTAAAATAAATCATCGTTAAAATAGCGGCCAAGCCCAAAGGCAGTGATTGCCTTAGTAATTCAAGCCAAAAAGAAAAATCAAATTGAAGCCGGACAGAAATATGTTTTTGAACAAAAAATAAAATCAAAAAAAAGTTGACCGCGGCGCCGGCGGTTAAAGCGCTGACAATAAATAAAAAACCAAAATCCTGCCTGACAAAAAAAATAACCAAGCCCAGTTGGACAAAACGGCTTAAAACTTCAGCCAGGCCGACTTTATCCAGACGCAAATACTTTTGAAAAACACCCATCAAGACCTGATTATTGGATAAAAGCCAGAACCCGGCCGCCCCAATAAGAATTCCCAGTTTGGTTTCTGACGAATAAGGAAAAAAATAAGCGGCTAAAGGAGCAATTATAAAAACAAAAAGACCGGCAAAAAATCTTAAAGTAAAAGCGTTGCTGACTATTTTAGCCTCATCAGCCCCTGATCTTGAAATACTTCTGACGCAAATTGAATAAAGGCCCAAATCGGCCAAAACCGTAAAAATAAATAAAAAAGCCAGAATGGTTGAATATTGCCCAAAACCAGTCTGGCCCAAATAACGGGTCAAATAGCCAACAATAACCAAAGCCAGAGCCGTACTAACAAATCTGGCTATTACTGAAATAATAGTGTTGTAAGCTATTTTTTTGACAATTGCCATTGTAAAGCCGCATGAATTTATATTTATGAAATTCGGGCTTATTCGCGAATATCCGCGGTTTTTGGCTTAATAACTATTCTCCTATTCGGCTCCTGACCAATACTTTCCGTGCCCACCCAAGGATGACCGGCCAGGGCCAAATGAACAATTCTTCGCTCGTACGGCGGCATGGGCTGGAGAAAAAGAGACGATTTTTCGTTAACGACCTGTTCGGCCGTATGGCTGGCCAGTTCTTTTAAAAGCTCAATCCTGTTCTTTTGGTAATTATTAACATCAATAATAAAATGTATTGGGTAGCCTAATTTTTTATTAACTAAAACTCTGGACAAATGTTGAAGAGCATGCAGGTTTCCCCCGGCCTGCCCGATTAAAAATCCGGCTTCGTTTGTCTGAATATTAACCGTAATATTTTTTTTATCAGAAATATCCAAGTCAACCGCGCTTTCAAATCCTATTTTTTCTAATAAATCTATGATGGTTTTTTTAATTATTTCTGAATTATTCATTTTTTTTCAAAGTTTTATGGTTTTTGTAAAATATTGCTGAATTATACCAAAGAGAGTGATCACCGCCCAATAAAGAGGCAAACCAGCAGGCAGGGTCCAACTGATAAAAACCGTAACTATGGGCATTAAATAAGTCATCTGATGGCTCATCATGGAAGAAAAATCTGTCTTGCCTATTTTTGTTCCTTGCGTTTTTAAAGGAGAGCTTTTAGACATCATCATCTTAGACTGAACAAACATAAGGAATCCGGCCAAAAGAGCCAGGGGTATGTTTCTTTCTGAAAGATTTATTGCCCCTAAAAACATTGGGTTTAAAACTTCCGGCCGAACCACAAAGCCATAAAGACCGTTTAATCTTTCCGGGTCCAGGCCCGTATAAAAAACCCTGTATAAAGCGATTAAAATAGGCAACTGGATTAAAATCGGCAAACAGCCGGACATTGGGTTTATTTTATACTGGCGATAAAGATCCATTGTCGCCTTGGCTTGTTCCGCTTTGTCTTTGTATTTTTTCTGAATCTCTTTAATCTTAGGCTGTAATTCAGTTAATGATTTTTGGGATTTAATCGCTTTTTGAGAAAGAGGATAAAGAAGAAATCTGATAATCACCGTTAAAACAATAATAGCTATCCCTAAATCGTGACCGGGTATAATGTCATACAAAAGGATTAACGCGTTAAATAACGGCTTATAAAGAACTTCGTTAAAAATTTGGGTTACTAAATCCATATATTCCTGATTTTTTAAATAAATCAACCAAAGTTTGTTCTGTTTCCCGATAACCTCTTCCAATAATCCCTGGTTGAGTTAAAACGACTATATCAAATCCTGGTTTCATCTCTTTTAATTTTAAACGGACGATTTCGCTAAGCCGTCTTCTGATTTTGTTTCTGACCACTGCTTTTTTGGAAATTTTTAAACTAACCACAAATCCATACCGATTAAACTTTAAATTATTTTTAACCGTTCTGATGCTAATAAACCCTTGACGATAATATCCCCCTTCTTTAAAAACTTTTTCAAAATCTTTCTTTTTTGATAATCTGTTTTTCTTAGGCGGCATAATTATCACACCGTCAATCTTTCTCTTTTTTTTCTTCGCCGTCTAGCCAAAACTCGGCGGCCGTAATGAGTCGCCATTCTGGCCCGAAAGCCATGGACTCTTTTCCTTTTTCTCTTTTTAGGTTGATAAGTGATAGACATAAATTTTAGATTTAAGATTTATTATTTAGGTACAATGTAGCATTTTTTATCCATTAGGTCAAATCATATCTTTAATCTTACGCCTTTAATCTCGCGTCTATCCCCATCTCGTCCACATCTTATTCACAAAAGCATGATTTTTGTTTATTTTAGAAGGTATTTTCTTTAATTTCCAGTATGCTATAATAAATTTACGAATAAGCTCGCGAATTTTATTCACTAATTATCACGAATTAAGACATTAAGAATTCGTTGATATTCAAAATATAATTCGTGATAATATTCGTGATTTATGAACTTAAAAGAACTCTGGCAGGCCGCCTTGGGAGAAATTGAGTTAGGTATTTCTAAGGCCAACTTTATTACTTGGTTTAAAAACACTGAAATTAGCTCCAAGAAAAATGGAGTGGTGATTGTTAATGTCCCCAACGGCTTTACGAAAGAATGGCTTGAAAATAAATACAATAAACTTATTTTCAGGGCACTGCGAAATATCAGTCAAGACATTAAGGAAGTCCAGTTTATTATCGGAACCCCCCTCCCCCTCAAGCCGTTTATAAAACAAAGAAAAGAATTACCCAAGACGCCGCCTGAAGAACAACTGGGTTTTGAAGAGTTTAACGTTGATAAAGAGACCAATTTAAATCCAAAATACACTTTTGATAATTTCATTATCGGCTCATTTAACGAATTGGCCCAAGCCGCCGCGAGAGCCGTAACCAAACATTTAGGCACTCTTTATAATCCGTTGTTTATTTATGGCGGCGTTGGACTGGGTAAAACGCATCTTCTTCAGGCCATCGGAAACGAATTAAACAAAAAACATCCGCTTAAAAAAATAAAATACTTAAGTTCGGAAAAATACATGAGCGAATTAGTTGACGCCATTTCAAAAAAGGGCATGGAAAGCTTTAAGCCGAAATACCGAAAAATAGACGTTTTAATTATTGATGACATTCAGTTTATAGCCGGTAAAGAAAAAACCCAAGAAGAGTTTTTTCATACTTTTAACGCTTTGTATCAAAAAAATAAACAAATTATTATTAGTTCGGACAGACCGCCGAAGGCTATCCCCACCATCGAAGAAAGATTAAGCTCCAGATTTGAAGGAGGAATGATTGCCGACATCAGTTATCCGGACATTGAAACGAGGATAGCTATTTTAAAAAACAAAGCAAAAGAGAATAAACTTGAGATATCAGACGAAGTTATTTATTATGTCGCCAGTCATGTTCAAAAAAATATCAGAGAATTAGAAGGGGCTTTAAATAGAATTATTGCCGCTTGTAAAATAACCGAGAGCGCTCCGGATGTTGACAAAGCGAAGAAAATATTATCCGGCATTATTTCCAAACCCAAGAAATTAACTAATTTTAAAGATATCATTAAAGCCGTCGCCGAGTTTTATGATATTAACACTAATGATTTAATCAATAAGTGCCGGCGAAAGGAAATAGTCCGGCCGCGGCAAATCTCCATGTATCTCATTAGAAAGGAATTAAACGGCTCTTTCCCTTATATTGGAGAAAAACTAGGGGGACGAGACCACACAACCGCTATGTACTCTTATGAAAAAATTAATAAAGACATGGAAAACAACGAAGCGCTTCAACAGGAAATAAATTTAATTAAAGAAAGGATTTATAACTAACATCTTAATATCCCACATAAAAACATGTGGAGTAATTCTTAATAAATATATTTTATTTTTAAAATTAATATTTATCCAAAAATAATTCATAATTTATTCATTAAATAATTAACAAAATATTAAACGCAAAACACCAGACACGAAATACAAAAAATAACTTTTCCACATTTTACAATAAACTAATAATACTAATAAAATTTATATAAATATATTATTACATATTATTATGCAGATAATCTGTCTTCAGGAAAATTTAAAACAAGCGCTAAATATTACCGAAAGAATTATTGGTAAGAATTTAACTCTTCCTATTTTAAACAACCTTCTTTTGGCGACGGAAAACAATCGTTTAAGAATTTCTTCAACGAATTTAGAAATAGGGATTAATTGTTGGGTGCCCGGGAAAATTGAAAAAGACGGAAGCATTACCGTGCCGGCTAAATTATTAAGCGGTTTTATCGGTAATTTACCGAATAAAAAAATTGAACTTAAAACTAAGGATAGTCAATTATATCTGGGGTGCGAAAACTTTAAAGCGGTTTTAAGGGGAATAGACGCAAAAGATTTTCCGATTATTCCTAAAATTAAAAACAGTCCGTTAATAAAAATAAAAAGCGAAGTTTTAAAAACAGCCCTGGCTCAAGTGGCAGAAATGGCCGCTATTTCAGAAGTCAGGCCGGAAATTTCCGGTGTTTTTGTAAAAATTGAAAAAGATTTAATTAAATTCGCGGCCACTGACAGTTTTCGTTTGGCGGAAAAGATAATCTACCAAAATAAACTTGTTTCAGCCAGAGCGGGACTTGTCTCGGCCAAAGATGGATTAGAATCCCTTAATCACTCTTTAATTATTCCCCAAAGGACTATTTTGGAATTAGTGAGAATTTTAGGAGAAAAGGATTTATTGGGCGCTAAAGAAGACCAAGAGGTTGAAGTGATTTTGGGCGGCAATCAGATTTTATTTGATTTGGGTTATTCGCAGGTTGTTTCAAGATTAATAGAGGGGCAATACCCAGATTATCAACAAATTATCCCCAAAAACCTTGAAATTCAAGCGACTCTAAACCGAAACGAATTAATAAACGGAATTAAAATAGCCAGTCTTTTTAGCGGCAAAGTTAATAATATCAAACTTTCTATTCAGCCAAAGAAGTCTTTAATAGAGATTTCTGCCAAAGACACAGACATCGGAGAAAACAAATCGCAATTAAACGCTAAAATAGAAGGCAAAGAGGTAGAAATAACCTTTAATTACCGTTATCTTTTAGACGGTTTGAATAACATCTTTAGCGATAAAGTTATTTTAGGCCTGAACAGCGCTTCTAATCCTGTTGTCATTAAACCCGTCGGCGATACCAGCTACACCTATTTAGTTATGCCGATAAAGGCTTAACCCTAATAAAAAGCATAATCATCTCAAAAACCCTAAATAGTAAAACTATTTAGGGTTTTTGCTTTTAAGAAAAATTAAAAATATTATACCCCCAAATCAATGTTTTCTATATACCAATTATAAAACTCTTTTGGCGATAAAAATTTCGTTCGTCCGGGCTTGCCCTGTTTTTTGCCGGCTGGCCTAATAATAACTTCGGTAGCTCTTATTTTGCCATTGATTCTTAATTGATTGGTCCTACCTAAACGACTAGGCAGGGTTTCTATTTTATCAACCGGATCAAAACCAATAGCGCAAAGAAATTGTTTCCCTTTTTTATCAATAGAAGTGGGAGCAAAAGCAATAGCGTCACGGTCGTAAAGAGTGGCATTGTCTCGTTCCCCTATTGGGTCATGCTCTGGTTTTGAGCATAGTTCTAAATAACCAAAAAGAGACTTAAAGGCGTCTTTTGCTGATAGGCCCCGATAAAAACAAGGCGGTTCTTGGTAATTTGGTAATCGCTCTATTTGTTCTTTAGAGATTTCTTTTTCTACTTCAGTCGGTTTTGGGTATTCAGTTTGCGATTTTAATGCTTCCATCGTATTTATTGATATATTTCAATAATCATCTCATCTTCCGCCCTGTTTAGGGCCTTGTCATAGGCGCGGACCTTGATGGTTTGTTCGGTAGTAGAAGCATTAAGATAAGATAAAAAATTAAAAGTGATTAAATAGGGTTTGGTCGTATCCGCGCCGACTAATTGATCGTTAAAGAAAAAATCAAGCTGTTTTACGCCTAAAGGAGCTTCAGCCTCGGCCTCAATAGTTAAAATAGATTGAGTAATCAGTTCGTCGTTTCTTGGCGAGATAATTTTTATTTCAGGCCGATTTTCTTCAGTGTGAATATTATCGTATTCAGTCGGCGGTTTTTGATTAAAAACCAAACAAATAGGGCAGTATGAATTTTTAGCCCATCCTAAAACAGGGATTTCCCAGTTAAGAAATTGGGGATCGTCAGCCGGGTTTTCCGGATACGGTCCGGCCGGATTGTTTTTGTCAACATAATAAAGAATAGAGTGAACTTCCTGATAAATTTTTTCTTCAATTAGATCCGGCGGAGTTAAGTCAGTGGCTAATTTGCCTGAAATTTTATCAATTTTTACTTTCTTTTTAAAGGCCAGTTCGCCGTTAAGAACCGATTTATCCGTCGGCGCCGGTTTTGGCGGCGTAAACTCTTCTATTTTTTCAGGTAAAATAAATTCATTGACATTCATTATTTCCTGTTCTTTGTTTTTTGTTTGATACGCTCTTTTCATAAATTCATTCCAAATCGGGGCCGCCACATAACTGCCGTCTCCCTGCCGCATTGGCGAGCTGTCGTTGTTGCCGACCCAGACGCCAGCCGCAAGAGAGGGAGTATAACCGACTGTCCAGCCGTCGCGGTATTCCTGGGTGGTGCCGGTTTTAACCGCGGCCGGCCGGTCGGCTAAATAAAGCTTTGAATGGGAGCCAAACATTGACGCCCGGGCTTCTTCGTCAGAAAGAATATTATTGATTTGTCTCGCAACCTGCTCGTCTAAAACGCGGAGAGATTTATTCTGGAATTCTTCTAAAACATTTCCTTTAGCGTCTTCAATTTTTAAAATTGAGCTCATTGGGCGTTTGATTCCTTCGGCGGCAAAAACTCCAAAAGCCGCTGTTTCATCTAAAAGTTTAATTTCTCCGCCGCCCAAAACCAATGACAAGCCATAGCGTTTTCTGTCCTTTAGGGTGGTAATGCCCATATCTTGGGCTAAGTTGATTGATTCGTTAACGCCGGCTAAATAAAGAGTCTTAACCGAGGGCACGTTAAGAGACTGAGCTAACGCTTGTTTCATTGTCAGCGGCCCGCGAAACTTGCCGTCATAATTTTTTGGCCTGTATTCTTGTTCTTGGCCAGCCGCGCCGTATTGACCAAAACTTGTTTCTAAATCAAATAAAATAGTTTCCGGCGTAAAGCCCTTTTTAAAAGCCGCGGCGTAAACAAATGGCTTAAAAGAAGATCCTGGCTGGCGATGCGGGCTAATAGCCACATTAAAATTACCTTGGTTTTCAATGTTAAAATAATCAACTGACCCGACCATGGCCAAAACCTGGCCGGTTTTTGGGTCAACGGCCGTTAAAGCCGCGTTATTGGCCCGATGGGTTTTTTTATTGTAATCCGCCCGTTGGGTAATCACCTCTTCAGCGACTTTCTGCAAGTCCCAATCAAGAGTGGTCAAGACTTTGAGTCCGCCTCTTTCCATATAATCTTGGCCGTATTTTTCCTCTAAATATTCTTTAATATACATTACAAAATGAGGGGCTTTAACGGCTTGCCTTTGAAGAGTGAATTTTAATTCTTCTTTTTTGGTCTCCTCTTTTTGTTCTTCATTAATATAGCCGAATTTAATCATTCGTTCTAAAATATATTCCTGCCGGCCCTTTAACTCTTCCAAGTGAGAGCCGTAAGGGGAATAATATGTCGGAGCTTTGGGGAGAGCGGCTAAAAGCGCGGCCTGGGCCAAACTTAAATCTTTGGCTGATTTGTCAAAAAAGGTTTGAGCGGCGGATTCTATTCCATACGCGTTAGAGCCGTAAGGCACCTGATTGAGATAAAAGCTCAAAATTTCGTCTTTTGAGTATTTTCTTTCCAGCTCAAAAGAAAGAATAGCTTCTCTGATTTTTCGGGCAAAAGTTTTTTCAGGCGTCAAAACCGCGTTTTTAATAAATTGCTGGGTAATGGTTGAGCCGCCCTGGGCAAATTTTTGTCCTTTTAGGTTAGCCAAAGCCGCTCTGATAATTCCTTTCCAGTCTAAGCCAAAATGATGGTAAAAATTATCGTCTTCAATCACCACCGTCGCGTCCTTGGCGTATTGGGGGATTTCTTCAAAAGGAATAATAGTTCTTTTTTCTTCAGCGTGGACATCATAAAGCAAGACTTGGCCGGTCCGGTCAAAAATTTTAGTGGATTCAACCACTTGGCGCTCGTTGATTTTTTCCGGGTCAGGCAGATCTTTGGCAAAATAGGCGAAAACAGCCAAGCCGGAGAAAAATAAAAGAAATAAACAAAAACCGGCCAGTTTAAAAACGGCCTTTATTGCCTCTCTTTTTCTTCCCGTTCTTCGCGATTTTTTAAATTTTCTGTAATAGATTCTTCCAACCACCTTTTAATTGTGGCAAATTCAGCCCATTTTAGCAAGAAGGGCTGTGATTTAAAGTAGCGGGCTCTTTTCTTTTTAGCATTATTTAGGTATAGTAAAGACATGAGAGAAGACAAAATTAAGACTTTACTAAGCAAAGGAGTGGAAGAAGTTATTAAGAGAGATAGTTTGGAAAAGAAATTGAGGTCGGGCAGGAAATTGAGGATAAAATACGGGGCAGACCCGAGTGCGCCGGATTTGCATTTAGGCCACAGCGTTTGTTTGTGGAAATTAAAAGAATTTCAGGATTTGGGACACCAAGTCGTTTTTATTATTGGCGATTTTACGGGTCTTGTGGGCGACCCTTCGGGTCGGGACAAAACCCGGCCGGCTTTATCTAAAGAAGAGATAGAAAAAAACGCCAAAACTTATTTTGAGCAAGCGGGGAAAATTTTAGACATTAAAAAAATAGAAATTGTTAAAAACAGCCAGTGGTTTTCTAAAATGGATTTGGCTGAATTTTTAAAATTAGCGGGCCAGTTTACTTTGGCGAGAATTATAGAAAGAGATGATTTTAGCCAGCGCTTAAAAAAGGGAATAGACATTGGCTTTCATGAAACTATTTATCCCCTACTGCAGGCCTACGATTCAATTATGGTTAGGGCTGATGTTGAGGTCGGCGGCCGGGACCAGAAATTTAATCTTTTGGCCGGCCGGGAGCTTCAGAAAAAAATGGGCCGGGCCGAACAGGATTTAATGCTTTTCCCTCTTTTAATCGGCACTGACGGCAAAAAGAAAATGTCAAAAAGCCTGGGAAATTATATCGGTTTGACTGAATCAGCTAATGAACAATACGGCAAAATAATGTCTATTTCTGATGATTTAATTTTTCATTATTTTGAACTCTGCACCCGCCTTTCCCAAGGAGAGATTAAAGAGCTCAAAAAAGAAACAGATTTGGGCCGGCTCAGTTTTCGTCATGCCAAAGCCCGTTTAGCTAAAGAAATTATCGCTCTTTATCACGGAGCGGCAGTAGCGCAAAAAGCAGAGAAAGAATTTGACAAGATTTTTAAAAATAAAGAACTGCCCTCTGAAATGTCCGAGATTATTATTACTGATAAAATTATTCCCATTTTAGATTTATTGGTAAAAACAAAATTAGCCCCAAGCAAAAGCGAGGCTAAGAGATTAGTAGAGCAAGGCGGAGTAAAAATAGACAACCAAATTATTAAAGATTGGAGGGTTGAAGTTCAAATTAAAAACGGAATGATTATTCAGGTCGGCAAAAGGAATTTTTCGAGATTAAAATTGTAAATTTTATCTTTTTTTTTCAATATACTTAATCACTTCTTCGGCAACATTAATGCCGGTTACTTGGCTGAATCTTTTAAATTGAGGCGAACGGTTTATCTCTAAAACTTTTAATCGGCCGTTTTTATCCGGCATAATATCTAAGCCGGCAAACTCTATTTCAGCGGCTCTCGCGGCCGTTAATGCTAATTCTTTTAATTTGGTATGCATTAAAAATTTATGATAATCATAATTGCTTTTAGCTAAAATATCGTCAATAACTATTTTATTTTTATTTTTCATATATCTGGCGATAATTTTGGCCTCAACAATGTGCCGGCTGATGGCCCGGAAAAGAATTGCGTCAAATTCGGAAATATCCCGACCTTTTTTGGTGGAAACGAAAAGATTTTTCTGAAAACCTAAAATCAATTGATTTAAGGGCATTATTTTTAAGTAATGATTTCTTTTTTCCGCTTCTTTTTTCAGTTGTTGAGATTCTATTGATTTTTTAGAGCCAATAATAAGCATTTTCATTTTATTTTATTCCTCTTTTTTCTTTAACTTTTTCTAAGACCCTTTGGGACATAAAAATATTTTTACTTGGGTCAACCAAAAATTGTTTTAAGTCCTTGCGGCCGACAATAATATCGTATTTTAGCTGACTGCGGTCAGCGATAAAAGCCTCGGTTGAGACTAATTTTTTATCTAAAATAAAAGAAAATTCAATAATCGGTCGTTCTTCCAGTCCCAAAGCTCCTCTAACTTTTTTGTATCTCATCGCTTCGTTTAACCCCAATTGACGAGCTAAGTTGGTCGAGATAGTGGTCCGATAAGCGCCGGTATCAATTTTAGCCATAGTCGGGTATTTCCCGCTTTGTCTGTCAGGGATTTCAATCGGTTCGTTAATGCCAATAACTTTTTTGCCGGAAACTTCTTCCAGAGTTTCTTCTACTTCGCCGCCAAAAAGGTCTTGGCTGATTTTCGCGCCCTTAAGAGGGTTTTTAATTTTTAATCCTTTGACTCTTAAAAGGCGGTCAGCCAAAGGAGATAAATTGGCAATTTGGATAGAGAGTCCGGGCCGGGCGTTAAGCTCTGAAATAATTAGTCCCTTTTCCCGGTCAATGGCAATGTCAACGCCCAAAAAATTCAGCCGGGAGACTATTTGGGCTTGAATAGCCAATTTAAGAATTTCTTTCCACTCCGGAATCTGGAGGCCTTTTAGCAGTAATCTGGCGCCCGGCACATACTCAATAAGACGGCCGCGATGGATAGCCGTAGTGGTAATGCCGGTGCCTAAATCAATGCCTACGCCAATGCCTCCTTGATGCAGATTTGCCCGGCCCGAAGATTCTTTGGTGGGCAGGCGTAGTTGAGCCATAACCGGCACTGAATTATAAATAATGATTCTAATGTCAGGAATGCCGCGATAAACATACGGCTTAAAAAGTTTAAGTAATTTAATTCTTTCTTCAAAAAAAGCGATGTCCGGCAAGCTGGTTAAAGAAAAAGTGCCTTCCAGTATGTTTAAAATGTGATTTTCCAAATCTTTAATGTTAACCGGGCGGCCGTCGGCTTTTATCCAGGGATAAGGAAATTTTTTCTTGCGGCCGTAAACGACTAAAATACCCTGGCCGCCCAAGCCGCAGTTGGGCTTTAGGGTAAAAGTGGAAGGCAGAGTTGACCAGTCAAACTCTTTTAATTCTTTGATTTGCCGGATAAGGCCGTAGTTTTGAAGAACCGGCAGACTGGCTTTTCTTAAAATTTTTTTAGTCAAAAGTTTATTGTCGGCGATACGAATAGCCCTCAATGAATTTGAGGGCCGGAGATAATTAAGATTTCTGGCGTTAAGGCCTAAAACATACTTGGATTTTTTTAAGAAGGCGAGCATATTCATTTCTTATTTCTTTTCGGGTAAATCCACTCTTTTAATCACTTCTCTGAAGCGCCAATATTCAAAAAGCCGCAATCCTGTCCATTTTCCTAAAAGAATGTTAATAATAACCGCGCCAAAAATAATCCAAAAAGGATAAATAAAGACCAAATTTCTTAACCAAACGGAAGCGGCTACCCAATAACAGATTATTGAAAGAAATAATGTCTCAATAGTTAAAATAATCGCTTCTCTGGCCCCTCTTTCAATCTGAACAACCACGAATTTTTCCACTAAGGTAATCATAATCAGAACGGCAAAAATAGAAGAGGCGATCAATCCTTTTCGGCCGGAATAAGCGCCTTCTAAAAAAATGGCCAAAATAGCCAAGGCCACGGCTGTTAAAACAATAGCCATGCGCGGCAGATAGAGCAGGCGGATATATCTGACTAAAAATCTCATTAAAGTGCCGACCAAAAGAATAACGATAAAAATAGCCAGGCCGTATTTGAGCCCGGTGGCTAAAAAAGCAAAAGTAATAATCAGAGGCGTATAAATGCCAAAGCCCCTTATGCCGATCACCTGCCGGCCAAAAGCGATAATTGTCGCCACAATCGGGAGCATTAAAATAAGAATAACCGTTTCTTGGGGCACTCCCTGATTGACCATGTATTGAGTGATTACTGACATAATTCAATTAACTATTTATAGGTGTTCGCGCAGCAAATAGCCACGGCCAAAGCGTCAGCCGCGTCGTCTGGTTTTGGGATTTCTTTGAGTCCGAGCAGTATTTTGACCATTTTTTGAACTTGCGCTTTATCAGCCCGGCCATAACTAGTCACCGCTTGCTTGATTTGGAGGGGCGTAAATTCGGCTATTGGAATTTTTGCTTGGCTGGCTGATAAAAGAGCCACGCCCCGCGCCTGGCTGACTTTAATGGCTGTCTTTAAGTTTTTAAAAAAGAAAATATCTTCTATGGCAATTATATCCGGCTTATGTTTTTTAATAAGTTTAGCGATTTGTTGATGCGTTTCTTTAAGCCGTTCTGCTGTAGAAAATTGCGGACTTGTTCTAATACATCCATAATCAATGGCTCTTAATTCGCTTTGTTTTTTAATGACTCCATACCCTGTTGCCGCTGTGCCAGGGTCTAGGCCTAATATAGTCATGTTAGAATGTTGAAGATGTTAGAATTATTGGATCACCCGTTTTATTATTAAACAATTCCAACAAGTGAGCAAAGCGAACGATCTAACACTTCTAACATTTATTTTAAATTACTGTATATTTCATTCACATCATCGTTTTCATCCAAGGCCTCAAAAAGTTTTTCTAATTGCTGTTTGTTTTTTTCATCACTAATTTGAAGCGGGTATTTGGGAGACCATTCAGCGCCTTTTTTCTCAAACAGATATTTCACGCTTCCGGTATCAGCCAATTTTCCGTTATGCTGACCTAAAATCTTTTTTATTTCAGAAAGAGTTCTATTTTTATTATCCGTAATCCCTTCAATAATCAAAGCCATGCCATTCGGCCCATAGGCCTCATAAACAAATTCTTCTAATTTTTCTCCTCCCAGCTCCCCCGCTCCGCGCTTAATCGCTCTTTCTATATTATCTTTGGGCATATTAAATTCCTTGGCTTTTTCAATAGCTCCTCGCAGTTGAATATTTGTTTCCGGGTCTTTGCCTTTTTCCTTAACAGCCATAATAATCATTTTGGAAATCTTTGAAAAAATCTTTCCCCGTTTTTTATCCTCAATGGCTTTTTTGTGTTTTATGGAAGAAAAGTGTGAGTGCCCAGACATGCCTCAATGGTATCATTTGAAGAATTAGAGTGTCAATGAAATGAAAAAATAAATAAATCCTCGTTTCTGTGAGGATTCGCTGTGTCTATAAAGGGCATTTACGAAAATTAGAGCCTTATAACAACTTATTTTGTTCCGTTTGATTATATTTCACCCCCAAGTGTTCATAAGCCAATTTAGTGGCGACGCGGCCGCGGGGAGTGCGGGCCAAAAAACCAAGTTGGAGAAGATAGGGCTCGTAGATTTCTTCAATGGTTTCTTGTTCTTCGCTCGTGGCCGCGGCTAAAGTCTGAAGACCGACCGGCCCGCCGTCAAATTTTTTAATGATGACTTCCAAAATAGAGCGGTCTGTCGGTTCAAGGCCTAATTCATCAATTTCCAGCATTTTCAGAGCTTGCCTGGTAATGTCTTGATTTATAACGCCATCGCCTTTAACCTGACAAAAATCACGGACTCTTTTTAAAAGCCGGTTAGCCACCCGCGGCGTGGCCCGGGCTGTTTGGGCGATAATTTTTAAAGCGCTTGGCTCAATCTGGACGTTTAAAATATTGGCCGAGCGGCTGATGATTTTTTCAATATCTTTTTGTTCATAAAAATCCAAACGATAAGTGGCGCCAAAACGGCTTCTTAATGGCGAGGATAAAAGTCCAATGCGGGTGGTGGCGCCGATTAAAGCAAAACGGGGCAAATCAAGCCGCAGGATTTTGGCTGACGGCCCTTTGCCGATGATAATGTCCAGCTTATAATCTTCCATGGCCGGATATAAAATCTCTTCAATGTTTTTATTGAGTCGATGACATTCGTCCACAAAAAGAATATCTCCGTCTTGAAGCGAAGTTAGAATAGAAGCCAAGTCCCCGGTTTTTTCAATGGCTGGTCCTGAGGTGACTTTAAGGTTGGCTCCTATCTCTTTGGCAATAATATGCGCTAAACTCGTTTTACCAAGCCCCGAACTTCCATATAAAAGCAGGTGTTCAACGGCCTCGCCTCTTTTTTTAGCCGCCTCAATCAGGATTTTTAAATTATCTTTGATTTTTTCCTGCCCGGCGTACTCATTAAACGAGCGGGGCCTTAAAGTAATATCTAAATTGCGGTCTTCCTGAAGTTCCTTTGGTGAAGTGATAGGGCTTGACAAATTATTCATAGTTTGATAAAATAAGGGTAATAATCCGCTTGATGAATCTTTATGGTTAAGAATAACAGAAAACATTAATAACATCAAATTTCTTCCATTTGAGTTTCTAAAACACCCGCTAAACTGTAGGCAATAAGGGCCCCATTTTTAATGCAGGGTTCGATAGGGGCTTTATCTTAGTTTCGGATAATCTGGCTCCGGCTGGATTACTCCTCGGAATGGCCTTTTCTCTCTGTCCTTGAACAGAGAGTCGTTGCCTACAGCTTAGCGGGTATTTTTATTGACCAACTATTCTTTCCACTTCTTCTAAGGCCGTAATTCCTTCAAGAACTTTTAAAACAGCGTCCTGATACATAGTCATTGATCCTTGTTTTTGCGTAAAAGCGAGAATTTGGGCGTGAGAAGGAGAAACGCTGATTAGTTTTTCCATTTCGTCTTCTACTATAATTATTTCAAAAACGCCGATTCGGCCTTTATAGCCGGTCTGGTTGCATTGTAAACATCCTTTGGCTTTATGAATTTTAAGATTTTGATTCAAAGCCGGGCGTTCAATCTCTTGAGGCAGTCCTTCAAGAGCTTTTTTTATTTGAGTAAATTGTTTAGCCGAAGGAGAGAAAGCGACTTTGCATTTTAGGCAGATTTTTCTGACTAATCGTTGGGCTATTATTAAAGTTAAGGCCGAAGCGAGGATTGGCGCTTTGGCGCCTAATTCCGTAAAACGGGGCACGGCGCCGGCCGCGTCATTGGTATGAAGCGTGGAAAAAACCAGATGTCCGGTTAAAGAGGCCTGAAGAGCCGTTTCAGCCGTGTCTCTGTCTCTAATTTCGCCGACTAAGACCACATCCGGGTCTTGTCGAAGAATGGCCCGCAGCCCCTTGGAAAAAGTATAGCCCCTTTTTTCTTCTACCTGGGTTTGGGCGATATTTCCCAGATGATATTCAATCGGGTCTTCAAGGGTAATGATTTTTATCGTGGGATCCGCTAATTTTTTAAGACACGCGTAAAGAGTGGTGGTTTTTCCGGAGCCGGTTGGTCCGGTGGTTAAAATCATGCCATGGGGCTTTTCTATTTCTCTTTCAATAATTTCCAGACTACTCTTTCTTAGGCCCAAATCTTCCAGGTTTAATTTGATGGCTTGAGGATTTAAGACTCTCATTACGATATTTTCGCCGTAAGCGCCCGGCACCACCGAAACTCTCACTTCAATGTCATTTTGGCCAATTTTGATAGTAAAGCGTCCGTCCTGCGGTATGTCATAAATATTGAGCTGCATTTCTGAAAGCAGTTTTATCCTCGAGAGAATATATTTATAGATATTTGGAAATAAAAAAGCCACATCGTGGAGAACTCCATCAATGCGGTATCTTAAGGTGACTTTTTCTTCTTTCGGTTCAAGGTGAATGTCGGACGAATCAGTGGCTAAGGCCCCGACAATAGTCAGCTCCACTAATTTCGAAGGATCAATAGCCGGCACTTCAATGATTTTTTGCTTAAAAATTTCAAGATTTTTAATTTCTTTCTGGAATTGTTTGATTTTTTCAATGTCTATTTCTATTTTTCCGGTAATTCCCCCGGACGGCGGTACGAAATCTTTATAAGGCGCCCAAGCTTTTTCCAGCCCCCGAAGAGAAACGATAAACACTTTAATCTGATATCCTTTTTTCTCAAACTCCTCAAATATTCGTTTGGCTAAAGGGTTGCTTGGGTCTAAAGTTCCCAGCCAAAGCTGTTTTTCTCTTTTTTGGATAATGGCGACTTTCGCTTTTTTGGCTTTTGCTTCGTTTAAAAGAGACAAGATTTCAGCCCTTATTGGCGAGACGGTCAGATCTAAATACGAAAAACCAAGCTTATTCGCTAAATTTTTAGCCCTTTCTTCTTCTCCTTGATACTTCAGCCGGATTAACTTTTCCTGAAGAGATTTTGTTTTTGAATTTGAAGAAGCTAAAGTCATTTTTGTTTTCACTCTATCTTATTTTGACTCAAGAGTCAAATATGATAGACTATTTTTAATGAACGATTTAGAAATTATCACGGAAAACGAAAAAGAAACGCAAAAGGCGGGAAAATTTTTAGCCGAAGAATTATTTAAAAAAACCTCAAGAAAAAAAGCCGCGGTTATCGCTTTAAAAGGAGAACTGGGCAGCGGTAAAACTGCTTTTGTTAAAGGAATGGCCCAAGGTTTTGGCGTTAAAGAAAAAATTATCAGTCCGACATTTGTTGTTTTGAAAAAATACGGAATAAAAAATATAAATTTCTACCATATTGATTGCTACCGCCTCGTCGGACCAAAAGATTTAATAGATTTAGATTTTAAAGAGATTATCAATGATTCGGAAAATATTATTGCCGTTGAGTGGGCCGAGCGGGTGAGAGAAATTTTGCCCGGAAATAGTTTATGGGTGAAATTTGAGCATTGGGGGAAAAACAAAAGAAAAATAATTATATGAAGACTTTAATTCTTATTGACGGCAACGCTTTGATTCATCGAGCTTATCACGCTTTGCCGCCTTTAATCACTAAAAAAGGCGAATTAATCAACGCGGTTTACGGATTTACGAGTATTCTTTTGAAAGTTTTAAAAGAATTTGAGCCGGATTATCTCGCTTGCACTTTTGATTTAGCCGGACCAACCTTTCGGGACATTGAATACAAAGAATATAAAGCCAAGCGAGTTAAACCGCCCCAGGAGCTATACGACCAAATTCCCCGCATCAAAGAGGTAGTTAAATCTTTTGATATCCCGATTTTTGAAAAGCAGGGATTTGAAGCGGATGACATTATCGGAACATTGGTTTCAAAGATAAAAGCTAAACCGGAAATTAAAAGCATTATTGTCACCGGCGATCTGGATACTTTGCAGTTAGTTGACGATGATAAAGTGGTAGTTTATACTATGAAAAAGGGCATCAAAGATACGATTATTTACAACAAAGAGTCAGTTATTAAACGTTATGGTTTAGAGCCGAAACAAATAGTTGATTTTAAAGGGCTCAAGGGAGACTCCTCTGATAATATTTTAGGGGTGCCGGGCATTGGCGAAAAAACAGCCGTTGAATTATTGAAAAAATTCGGCAATTTGAAAAATCTTTATCAAGATTTGGGAAACGCGGATTTGAACCATAAACTCAAAGCCAAATTACTGGAATACAAAGAGCAGGCTTTTTTCAGTCAGTATTTGGCCACGATTAGAAAAGACGCGCCGATTGAATTTGATCTTAAAAAGTGCCAACGGGGAGAGTTTGATCGGGAAAAAGCAATCAGATTATTCAAGGAACTGGAATTTAACAGTTTGATTAACAGACTGCCTGTGGTATAATTATAATAAATAAATCAACGAATAACGAATCCTTTACGAACATACGAACATTATAGATTCGTAAATTCGTGACTGATCAGATGTTCGCTGACAATCACATGTCAAAAATTCTTTTAATTGAAGACGAAGAAATCATGATTGAGCTTCTTCAAAAAAAGCTGACGGCCGAAGGATATCAAGTTTCAGTGGCCAAAGACGGTTTAGACGGCTTGGAGAAAATGAAGCAGGACAAACCGGATTTAATTCTTTTAGATATTATTATGCCCAAAATGGGCGGTCTTGAGGTGATGGAGGAGATGAACAAAGACAAGGCATTATCCGCCATTCCCGTAATAATTATTTCTAATTCCGGCCAGCCCGTAGAATTAGGGCGAGCCAGGGAATTAGGAGTCAAAGACTGGCTGATTAAGACCGAATTTGATCCCCAAGAGGTTGTTGACAAGGTTAAAAAACAATTAGAGAAACAATAATTTAATGAATAATAAAGAAGAAAAAACAAAAATTTTAATCGTTGAAGACGATAAATTTCTTCGGGAGCTTTTAGTCCGCAAACTGGAAAGTTCGGATATGGAAGCATTGGTAGCCATAGACGGAAAGGAAGCTTTAAAAAAAATAAAAGAAGAGCCGGCTCAATTGATTTTACTGGATTTGATTTTGCCGGGCATGGACGGCTTTGAAATTTTAAAAGAAATTAAAAAAGACCCGGCCACGGCCAATATCCCGGTTATTATTTTAAGCAATTTAGGCCAGCGGGAAGAGGTAGAAAAGGGGATGAAGCTGGGAGCTGATGATTATTTGGTCAAAGCTCATTTTACGCCAGCCGAGATCGTTGATAAGATTAAAAATCTGTTAAGGCAGAAGAAAGCTGTTTAAAAGACAGAGAAAGACGGATGAGATAATTTTATTTATGAATCTCTTTGATAAAAAAATCGTATTTTTTATTTTGGGCACTGCCTTAGTTTTCGGGGCTTTTTTTGTTTGGGCTCTTGGCGGACGAAGTATTGAGATAAACAAAGAAAGAGAAATTAAATCAGAAGAGCCGGTTTTAAAATATCCCGCGAGTCCTCTTAGCGGTTTGCCTTGCGAGAATTATCATAGGCGGCCTATAGCGGTGATTTTAGCCGAAGATCCGGTTACCCGGCCTTTAGCCGGATTGTCAGAAGCGGATTTGGTTTTTGAGATGTCGGTGATTACCGGAAGCATTACCAGAATGATGGCGGTTTATGTTTGCGGCTCTCCTTTTGAGATTGGCTCGTTAAGAAGCGCGCGGCATGATTTCATTCCTTTGGCTATGGGGCTTGACGCTGTTTTAGCTCACTGGGGCGGGTCGCATTATTCTTTGGATAAATTAAACACGGGCATTATGGAAAATATTGACGCCCTAAAGAATCCTTTTAACGCCTTTTTTCAAAAAAAAGAAATTCCCCAGCCCCATAATGGTTTTACTTCCATAGAGCGGTTGATTAACAGCGCCGAAAAGCTTGTTTATAGATTAGAAGGAGAATTTGAAGGATACCCGCATATAGAACAAATAATAGATAATAGACAACAAATAGCTAAAGCATTAGAAATTAGTTATTCTTATCCTTATAATATTAGGTATCAATATAATTCCGAAACTAATTCTTATCTTCGCTTCAGGGCTGATAAACCCGAGACAGATAAAAATAATAATAAGCGGATAGAAGCCAAAGTTATCGTAATTATGCGGGCCGCTTCTCGGCAGATTGAAGGGCCGTATTACAATGACGTTGACGTGGAAGGAAAAGGAGAATGCCAGATTTATCAAAACGGGGAAGTTGTTTCCTGTGTTTGGCAAAAAGACAAGAATGACCCCAAAAGCAAACTTTATTTTTTAGACGAGTCCGGTCAGGAAATTAAATTTACGCCCGGCCAAATTTGGATAGAGATTGCGGAGCCGGACCAAAAAATAACCTGGCAATGAAAACAATATGTTAATCCTTCTTTACGGACAAGACACATATCGCTCGCGCCAAAAGCTAAAAGAGATTATTGAACAATACAAAAAAATCCATCAAAGCGGGCTGAATTTAACCCGATTTTCTCTTAAAAACGGGATAAGTTTTAATTTTGAAAAAATCAGAGAAATAATTGAAGCGGTTTCCATGTTTAATGAAAAAAAATTGATTATTTTAGAAGACGCTTTTGGGAACAAAGATTTTCAGGAGGTATTTTTAAAATACGTCAAGAAAAACAAATTTAAAAAAAACAAAGATGTTATTGTCGTTATTTACGAAAAAGGAAAGTTTCCGGTTTCGGGCTTTAAGTCTCAAGTAAATATGATTCAGGAATTTAAGTCGTTAGAGGGAGCCAATTTGGTTAAATGGATTGAAAATGAAGTTAAAAAACAAGGGGGAGAAATAGACAAATCATCGGCTCAAAAATTAGCTTTTTACGTTGGCGACGATCTCTGGCAAATGAATCAGGAAATAACCAAGTTAATTCATTATCAATCAAAGATAACCTCCGGGAGCGTTGATTTATTGGTCAACCCCAAGATTGAAACCGACATCTTTAAAACCATAGACGCTTTGGCTATGAGAGACAAAAGAACGGCTCTAATGCTTTTATATAAACATTTAGAACAAGGGGAAAAGGAATTTTATCTGTTAACTATGCTCGCTTACCAATTTCGCAACTTAATCAAGCTGAAAAGTTTGGTTGAGAGAAACATTCCTTATTACGCTCTGACTCAAAAAACAAAGATTCATCCCTTTGTGGTTAAAAAAACATGGGAGCAGCTTAGAAATTTTAATTTAAATGAACTGAAAAATATTTACAGAAAACTTTTGGAAGCGGAGACTGAAACAAAGAAGGGCCGTTTGGAAATAAGGGCCGCTTTGGATTTATTAATAACGGAAATTTGAAGAGAGTTGTAATTTTTGATAAAATAAAAGGACCAAATGAGCTTAATTATTGAGAAAAAACAAATAAAGAACTGGCTGAAAGAATTAAAAAAAGAATTTCAGGTGATTGACACGAGGAATTCGATTTTGCCCGCCAAGCAATATTTTTTACCCCCCAAAGAGGATATTTTTATTTTTAACAAAAAAACAAAGCGATTAACCAATTCTTCTTATCAGAGAAAAACGTTGATTTTCGGTTTGGATTTAAACGATTTAGAGGCAATGACTCAATTGGATGAAATAATGAAAAATCCCCAGCCGGACTTTTTTTATTGGCAGAAAAGAGAAAAATCAGTTTTAGTCGGTTTAACCGAAGAATCGTTTGGGCCGGCGCCCGGCGGCGATATAATTTTTAAAAAAATAAATCCTTATCAATATCAGGCGATGATTTTAACCGAGAAGGGTGAAGAAATAATTAACTCTCCCTTTTTTAAAAAAAATAAGACGCGCGCAAACGAAGACTTTAAGGATAAATTGGGTTCCTTTAGAAAAATACTTTTAGATTCAGAAGTTTTAGCCGACGCCGTGGCTTGGTCTATTGGCCATAAAATTTGGGACGAACTGGCTAAAAAATGTTTGAGTTGCGGCATTTGCACCTATGTTTGCCCTTTATGTTATTGTTTTTCCGTTGAAGATAAAGTGAACTTAGATAACGCAAAATGCGTTCGCTGTCGTCAGTGGGACGCCTGCACTTTGCCCCACTTCGCGCGGATTGCCGGCGGGCATAATTTTCACAAAACAATCAAAGAACGTTATTACAATTGGTTTTATCATAAGTTTGTCCGGGCTTACAGAGAATACGGCCGGTCTCAATGCGTGGCCTGCGGCCGTTGTCAAAGATACTGCCCGGCCGGCATTGACATTGAGAAAGTTTTATCGGAAATTTTAGAAGATTATAAAAAAGTAAAAAAATGAAAAATCTTTATCTGCCGTTTAAAGTAAAAATCGTTAAAACAGAAACGCTTTCTCATAATGTTAAGCTTTTTCGTTTGAAAAAAGATAAAGGTAAATTTTCTAAAGACAAAAATGACTTGGTTTTTACGCCCGGTCAGTTTGTTTTAATCAGTCTTTTTGGCTATGGGGAGTCCCCTTTTGGGCCGGCTTCTTCCCCTTATGAATCTTCTTATATTGATGTAGTTATCAGGGGGGTTGGAACCTTAACCGAAGCGCTTCATAATCTTAAACAAGGTGATGAAATATTTATGCGCGGTCCTTACGGCAATGGCTTCCCTTTGAAATTTATTGAAGGCAAGGATATGGTTTTAGTTACCGGCGGCTGCGGCATTCCGCCTATTGCCGCTTTGATTGAATATGTCAGAGCCAATAGAAATAAATTCGGCGGTGTTTATTTAATTTACGGCGCGAAAACCCCGGCTGATTTATTAATGAAAGACAGATTAAAAAAATGGGAAAAAGACATTAAAGTATTATTAACGGTTGATGAACCGGATAAAGAATGGAAAGGTTATGTAGGTATGGTCACTGAATTGATTGACGATATAAAAATTAACGCCAAAAACGCCGTGGCTTCAATGTGCGGCCCGGGGCCGATGATGGGCGCTTTAGAGAAGATTTTAAGACCCTTGGGCATTTCTGACCGGCGGATTTTTGTGAGCTTGGAAAGAAAAATGCAGTGCGGCATCGGCAAATGCCAGCATTGCGCGACCGGCGATAAGTATGTCTGCCAAGACGGCCCGGTTTTTTATTTTGATCAAATAGATAAAAATTGGGATTGATATAAATTTATGTCTAAACCACGCGTTGCCATTTACGACTTCACGGACTGCGAAGGATGTGAAGTGGAAATTATTTCTCTAAGAGAAAGGCTTTTAGCTTTGGAAAAAAGAATTGATATTATTAATTGGCGGCTGGGACAGGAAAGAGCTGAATTCGGACCTTTTGATATTACAATTATTGAAGGCACGCCGATTACCCAACACGAAATTGACTTACTTAAGTCTTTACGGGAAAATTCAAAAACTTTAATAGCTTTGGGCGCTTGCGCGGCTTTGGCCGGCATTCCGGCTATTGTTAAAAAAGAGGAGCGTGAAAAGTGGTATAAAAAAATCTATGGAGAAAAATATAAGCCGCGG
>Ga0155855_108_pt1 | contig 77541 bp, 87 predicted proteins | sample RifCSPlowO2_01_FD_107509 | JGI IMG/M metagenome (GOLD analysis project Ga0155855, IMG submission 107509) | Candidatus Portnoybacteria bacterium RIFCSPLOWO2_01_FULL_43_11 | reverse complement strand
TAATTCGCGGCGGCCGGGTTAAAGATTTGCCCGGCGTTCGTTATCATGTGGTCAGAGGAATTTTAGACACAGGAGGAGTGGAGGGAAGAAAGCAAAAAAGAAGCCGGTACGGGACCAAAAAAGCAAAATAATAATTTATGAGAAGAAAAAGAAAAATCAAAAGACAGATTCAATCAGATCCCAAATATAATAATACTTTGGTGGCAAAATTTATTAACCATATTATGAAAGAAGGAAAAAAATCCACGGCCCAGCGGGTGGTTTACGGCGCTTTTGAAAATATTGAAAAACAAATTAAAAAAGATCCTTTAGAAATTTTTGACCAAGCCGTTAAAAACGCTTCTCCTATTTTAGAGGTGAAGTCCCGGCGGATTGGCGGCGCGCATTATCAGGTGCCGAGGGAAGTGCGGGGAGAGCGCCGGATTGCTTTAGCTTTTCGCTGGATTATTCAAGCGGCCAAAAGTAAAAAAGGCAAGCCCATGTCTATTAAATTAGCCGCTGAACTCATTGAGGCCTCGCAAAATCAAGGCGCGGCCATTAAAAAGAAACAAGACACGCACCGCATGGCAGAAGCCAACCGCGCTTTTGCCCACTTTGCCTGGTAATTGATCAATTTATTTTGATTTGGTAGAATTAAATATATGAACCGCATTACTTACAATAAAAAAATATTTGGCGGCAAACCGATTATAAAAGGAACTCGCATTTCCGTTGAGTTTATATTGGAGCTTTTGGCTTCTGGAATGACCGTTGAAGAAATCGTCGAGGAATATCCCCGTCTTAAAAAAGCCGATGTTTTAGCGGCCATTGATTACGCGGCCAAGACAGTCAAGCGTGAAGAATTAGTTTTTGCTTGATTTTATGAAGGGTTTTATAGCTGACGAAAATATCGCTCCGATAGTTATTAAAACCCTAAGAGACAAAGGTTTTGATGTTTTGGGTATCGGAGAGAATAAATTTTACGCTATGAATGACGAAGAAATTTTGAAATTGGCCGAGAAACAAAAACGGATTATTATTACTCATGATAAAGATTTTGGAAATCTTATCCATCAATTTCATCAGAAACACAGAGGCGTTATTTTATTAAGATTAAGAGATCAATCTCCGCAGAATGTTATTCGTTATTTAATTCCTTTTCTAAAGAAGTTTAAATTGAAGAAATTAGAGGACAAATTGATAATTATTCGAGAAGGCGTGGTTAAAATTCTGTAATTTCACTTTTAAAAGAACGAGGCGGTTTTTTCAGCCGACCTGGTTTTTTATTTTTAGGCTTGACCCCGCACCTATTGAGGATTTTTATTAAAAAACAAATTCACTTTGTGAATTTGCTTATCCTTAAAAGGCGCGGGGTTGATAAATTTATTTTAATTTGGTAGATTGGGTTTATGCCGCGGCAGTATCCGATTGAGAAAATTAGGGACATTGGCATCATCGCTCATATTGATGCCGGGAAAACGACCGTTAGTGAACGGGTGCTTTTTTATACGGGCGTTTCCCATAAAATCGGCGAGGTTCACGAGGGCGAAGCGATTATGGACTGGATGGCGCAGGAAAGAGAAAGAGGCATCACTATCACTTCAGCGGCCACGACCTGCTTTTGGACGCCGCGAAAATATTTATCCGGTAATAAAGAAAAAAAGGAAGAATATCAGATTAACATCATTGACACGCCCGGCCATATTGATTTTACCGTGGAAGTCCAGCGCTCTTTAAGAGTTTTAGACGGCGCCGTGGTTGTTTTTGACGGCGTGGCCGGGGTAGAGCCGCAATCAGAGACGGTTTGGCGTCAGGCGGATAAATTCAAAGTGCCCCGTATTTGCTTTATTAATAAACTGGATCGGACCGGCGCCAGTTTTGAAAAAAGTTTTCAGTCTATTTTGGAAAGACTGACTCCTAACGCAATAGCCGTTCAGATTCCGATTGGTTTGGAGGATAAGCACGAGGGAGTGATAGATTTAATCAGAATAAAGGCCTATAAATTTCAGGGTGATTTCGGAGAGAATGTGTTTGAAGAAGAAATTCCAGACGAATTAAAAGCGGGCGTTATGGAAATAAGAAAAGAATTGGTGGAAAAAATATCCGAACAGGATGAACAATTATTGGAAAAATATTTGGAAGGACGGGAAATTAACGAGGAAGATTTAAGAAGAGTTTTGAGGCAAGCCGTTATCAACTATCAATTAGTGCCGGTTTTTTGCGGTTCAGCCCTTAAAAATAAAGCCGTTCAATTGCTTTTAGACGGGATAATAGATTATTTGCCTTCGCCAATAGATTTGCCGCCGATTGAGGGTTTTGATCCAAAAGACGAAAAAAAGAAGATGATTCGCGAGTCAAAAGACGAAGCGCCGTTTTCGGCTTTGGCCTTTAAAGTGGCCACAGATCCTTTTGTGGGTCAGCTGACCTTTTTTAGGGTTTATTCCGGTATTTTAAACAGCAGTTCTTATATTTTAAATTCCAGTTCCGGTCAGAAAGAAAGAATCGGCCGCATCTTAAGAATGCATGCTGATAAGCGGGAAGAGGTGAAAGAGATTTACGCCGGCGGCATCGGGGCCGCGGTTGGTTTAAAAGCGACCACAACCGGCGACACTCTTTGTGACCCGGACCACCCGATAATTTTGGAAAAAATCATTTTCCCGGAACCGGTTATTTCAATAGCTATTGAGCCAAAAACAAAAGCCGATCAGGAAAGAATGGGTATTGCCCTAAGGCGGCTTTCCGAAGAAGATCCGACTTTTCGCATTAAAGGCGACATTGAAACCGGTCAGACCATTATTTCCGGCATGGGTGAATTGCATTTGGAGATAATTGTTGATAGAATGTTGAGGGAATTTAAAGTGGGGGCTAATGTCGGCGCGCCTCAAGTGGCTTATAAAGAAACAATAAAAGGAACGGCCGAAGCGGAAGGGAAATATATTCGCCAGACCGGCGGCCGGGGTCAATATGGCCATGTTTGGTTAAGGGTTGAGCCGCAGGAGCAGGGTAAGGGATTTGAATTTGTTGACGCGATTAAAGGCGGGATTATTCCCCATGAATTTATTCCGGCTGTTCAAAAAGGAATTAAAGAAGCTATGGACAAAGGCGTTTTGGCCGGTTATCCTTTAGTGGATTTGAAAGCGACTCTTTATGACGGTTCTTATCACGATGTGGATTCCTCGGAAGCGGCTTTTAAAATTGCCGGCTCAATGGCTCTTCAAGCCGCGGTAAAAAGAGCCAACTTAATTTTATTAGAGCCGACTATGAAGCTTGAAGCAGTGACTCCGGAGCATTTTATGGGCGATGTTATTGGCGATATTAATTCCAAAAGAGGCAGAATTGAAGAGATGCAGGATAGAGGAGAAGGAATCAGTCGGATGAAAGTGATAGACGCCAAAGTGCCTTTGGTTCAAATGTTTGGCTATGCCACCCGTTTGCGTTCTATGACTCAAGGTCGGGCCACATTCACTATGGAGTTCAGCCGTTATGAGGAAGTGCCAAAGAATGTGGCGGAGGAAGTAATTAGCGGAGGAAAGAAGTAATATGTGGAAAACTATTAAAAATATATTGCAAAAAGACAGCGGAAAGTGTATTATAATAGAGAACGATAAACCGATGTATGTGGTGATGAAAATGAAAGATTACGAGAATTTGTTAGAAAAAGATAATCCGTCCGAAAGCACGGAAATAGAAAAAGTTAATCAGGATATTGCCGGACTCAAAAATCCAAACGAAAATAATTTGGAAGAAATAGTTCCCGAAGACGAAGTCAAGGTTGAGGACTTGCCGTTTTAGAGATAAAAATTAAATCCCAAAGACAGAAATTTAAGAAAGAGGTTGACAAACGAGGGCTTTTTTGATAAGTTTAAAACATTAAACCGATAATTAACTTAATGTTTGAGCTTGAAAAATAAAACTTGAAATAAAGTTTCAAGTTTTATGTTTCGGGTTTCAAGAGAAAAATGGCAGAAAAATTTGAACGCACTAAGCCCCATATTAATGTGGGGACCATTGGTCATGTTGACCACGGCAAAACGACTTTGACCGCCGCTATTTTAAAATGCTTAAAAGCGGCTGGTTTTAAGTCTCAAGAAAAAGGGGTTGACGACATTGACAAAGCCCCGGAGGAAAAAGCGCGGGGATTAACTATTTCAGTCTCTCATGTTGAATACGAGAGCGCCAACCGCCATTACGCCCACATTGATTGCCCGGGACACGCCGACTACATTAAAAATATGATTACCGGCGCGGCCCAGATGGATGGCGCTATTTTAGTGGTTTCAGCGCCGGACGGCCCCATGCCACAGACAAGAGAGCATATTCTTTTGGCCCGTCAGGTGGGGTTGCCGTCTTTAGTCGTTTTTTTAAACAAAGTTGATCAGGCAGACGACCCGGAATTAGTTGATTTGGTGGAGCAGGAGATTCGCGAACTTTTGAATAAATACGAATTTGACGGAGATAAAACTCCCATTATTCGCGGTTCAGCTCTTCAGGCGTTAGAGTGTACTGATGCAAAAGAGGATTGCCCGAAGTGCAAACCAATTTTAGATTTAATTAAAGCAGTGGATGAAAATATTCCAGAGCCGGTTCGCGATGTGGAAAAACCATTCTTAATGCCGATTGAGGATATCTTTTCCATTGAAGGTCGGGGCACGGTGGTTACCGGCCGAATTGAACGAGGAATAGTTAAAACTAATGAAGAGGTCGAGATTATCGGATTAAAAGACACTCAAAAGACAGTGGTTACCGGCATTGAAATGTTTAACAAGTCTTTAGATGAAGGTCGGGCCGGGGACAATGCCGGGGTTTTATTGCGGGGAATAAAGAAAGAGGATATTGAAAGAGGACAAGTTTTAGCCAAGCCCGCGAGCGTGACTCCGCATAATGAATTTGAGGGCGAAATTTATATCTTAACCAAAGAAGAAGGCGGCCGGCATACTCCTTTCTTTAAAGGTTATAAACCGCAATTCTATATCCGGACCACTGATGTAACCGGCGAGGTTACTTTGCCTGAAGGCACGGAAATGGTTATGCCCGGGGACACGGTTAATCTAAAGGTAAAACTGATTTCTCCGGTTGCTTTGGAAGAAAAACAGAGATTCGCCATAAGAGAAGGCGGCAAGACCGTGGGAGCCGGGGTAGTGACAAAAATAGAGAAATAATTTGATTTGACAATAATTCTTTTACAATGGCAGCAACTAAAAAGAAAGAAGAAGAAATTAAACAAAGGATTAGAATTAAGATTCGGGCTTACGACCATAAAGTGATTGATCAGTCGGTTAAGCAGATTATTGAGACAGCCACTCGTTACGGCGCTTTAATCAGCGGGCCGATTCCTTTGCCGACCCAGATTCATAAATACACTGTTAACCGTTCCACTTTTGTCCATAAGGATTCAAGAGAGCAGTACGAGATGCGGGTTCATAAGCGGATGATTGATATTTTAAACCCGAATTCAAAAGTAATTGATTCTCTGACGAATTTGAATTTACCGGCTGGCGTGGATATTGAAATTAAAATGTGATTTTAATTTCTAAATTAAAAATTCAAAATTAAAAATGAAAAATTACAATTCAAAGTTAAAAGCATATTTTTGAATTGAGGGTTACAATTTATTATTTAGCCAAAAAGTCGGGCTAATCCCGACTTTTTGATTGGTAAAATGAAATTTATCCTTGGAAAAAAATTAGGCATGTCGCAGGTTTTTGATGAAAATGGTCGGGTGATTCCAGTGACGCTTGTTGAAGCCGGGCCGTGCTTTATCACTCAAATTAAGACCAAAGAAAAAGACGGATACGAAGCAATTCAGGTCGGGTTTGGAAAAAAGAAACTTAAGAATATTAGCAAGTCCTTAAAGGGCCATCTTGAAAAATCTCAAATCTCAAATCTCAAATCTCAAAATTCAGGAACAAGATATTTAAGAGAGTTTAGAATAGAGAAGCCGGAATTAAAATTAGGCGACGAGATTACGGTTGATGTTTTTAAAGAGGGGGACGAGGTAAAAGTAAGCGGAATTTCCAAGGGCAAAGGATTTCAGGGGGTGGTTAAACGGCATGGGTTTAAAGGCGGGCCAGCCAGCCACGGAACAAAGCATACTTTGCGGGCGCCCGGCTCAATTGGTTCGTCTTTTCCGGAAAGGGTCTGGAAGGGCAAAAAAATGGCCGGAAGAATGGGGAGCGACAGAGTGACTATTAAAGGTCTGAAAATAATCAAGGTGAATAAAGAAAATAATTTACTGGCCATCAAAGGCGCGGTGCCGGGCAGAAAAGGGACATTGTTGGAAGTGAGGGGGTAAAAACTCTTTAAAAATTTAGAATAAAAAAAGAGAAGCACCGACTGCGTTGAGCCGGTGCCGAGATGGTGACGAAATAGATTTTAAAAAGCAGGCTGATGTTGTTTTTCTAAGACTAGCTTGATGTATTTGGTAATGATTTCGTTGATAGGGTCTGTAAGTTCTTGGCAATCTGCGTCTGTAATACCTGTTAATAGAATTAACGCTGTGATAAGATTGTTTGCGTCGCTAGTTAAGGTTACTTCTCCAATAATTTCTCTGACATCGTCTTCACCGTAGTCGTATGAATCGAGAGAATAGTGTTTATCACTTTTCCACCAAGTAAGGCACATTTTTTCTCCGTTTTTCTGTTTCATTTATTTCTCCTTTCTTTAAAAGCTATTGTAAGAATTGTAAGAAAAAAATAAATAACACAAAGATTGTTCCAGCAAGCGGTACCACTCCTCCCATTATCATACAAAATTGTTTTCCGTCAGAATAGAGGGGGGTTCGAGGTATTAGCAAACCAATAACTAAAAAGAGAACCCCTATTACGATATAGACACTTAATAGGTCTAGCAGAGAAGATCCAAAATCCATTAGTGACACCTCCTTTAAATTATTAAGTTACTTAAACTACAGCAAATAAATTATATCAACAATAAAATGCTTGTCAATATTTACAATCAGCAAGGCAAAGAAATCGGAAAAGCAGAGCTCCCCTCTGAAATTTTTGACGTGAAAATGAATAATGATTTAGTGCATCAGGCCGTCGTGACGCAAATGGCAAATAAAAGGCAGGTTTTGGCTCATACTAAAGACAGAAGCGAAGTCAGGGGCGGCGGGAAAAAGCCGTGGCGGCAAAAAGGCACGGGTCGGGCCAGACACGGTTCAATCCGCTCGCCAATTTGGAAAGGCGGAGGCGTAACTTTTGGGCCGACCAAAGAGCGGGTATTTTCTAAAAAAATCAATAAAAAAATGAAAAGAAAAGCCCTTTTCATGGCTTTGTCGTCAAAAGTTAGAGATCAAGAGTTTGTTTTATTGGATAAATTGGAATTAGTTGAAGCTAAAACAAAAAAGATGTTTGAAATCCTTAGAAATATATTTAGAGTCTTAGCTTCAGTCAGAAATAAAGACAAAGAGTCTCTGCCTAAAGGCAGGACTCCAGGCGTTTTAATTGTTTTACCGGCCTCTAATGTAAAAATTATTCGAGCCGCGAGAAATATTCCTAAAATAAAAATAATCAGAGCTGATAGTTTGAATGTGGTAGATATTTTATCGTTTAAATATCTTTTGATGCCGCAGGAGGCGGTGGGAGTGATTGAGAAAACATATCTTAAATAAATTTCTAAATATGTCTTTATTAAGCAAACTTAAAAAAAACCCAAAGAAATCAGGAGCTCAAAGAGTGGAGGAAAAATCAAACGAGAAGCCTAAATCAATAGAGTCAAAAAAAATTATCGGGAAACCAAAGACTGATGTTTATCGCATTCTTAAAGCGCCCCACATTACCGAAAAAGCCGCGGCTTTGGCGGAAAACAACAAATATATTTTTAAAGTTTATCCAAGAGCCAATAAAACCGAAGTTCAAAAAGCCGTTGAGAGTCTTTACGGAGTCAAGGTAGAGAAAGTAAATATAGTCCGTATTGTGCCGAAAAGGCGGAGATTGGGCCGGACAGAAGGATGGAAAGGGGGATCAAAAAAGGGTTTTAAAAAAGCTATTGTGACTTTGGCAAAAGGGGAAAAGATTGAAATAATGCCAAGATAATATATGAAACACTACAAACCAACCACACCATCGAGAAGGCAGATGACCGGCATTGATTATTCGGGACTCACCAAGAAAAAACCGGAAAAAAAACTGACCAGAAAATTAATCAGGAAAGCCGGCCGCGGCCACAAAGGACGAATCACGGTGCGGCATAAAGGCGGCGGCCATAAAAGAAAATATCGGTTGATTGATTTTAAACAAACTGATAAGATGGATATTCCCGCTAAAGTTATTGCCTTGGAATACGACCCCAATCGGAGCTGTTTTATCGTTCTGATTGAATATCCGGACAAAGAAAAAAGATATATTTTAGCTCCTCATAATTTGGAAGTTGGCCAAGAGATAATTTGTCGGGAGAAAGCGGCTTTAAAAACAGGTAATCGTCTGTTGCTGAAAAACATTCCGACAGGCACCCAAGTTCATAATATAGAACTTTTACCGGGCCGGGGCGGCCAGATTGTCAGGTCAGCCGGCTCAAGCGCCCAAGTTTTAGCCAATGAAGGCGGCTATACCCATTTGAAACTTCCTTCAGGCGAAGTTAGAATGGTTAAAGAGAATTGTTTCGCGAGTATTGGTCAGTTGAGCAACCCGGAGCATAATACGGTGGTGATTGGCAAGGCTGGCCGTTCCCGTTGGATGGGCAGAAGACCCACGGTTCGCGGTTCGGCCATGAATCCGGTTGATCATCCGCATGGCGGAGGCGAAGGTCGGACAGGCATTGGCTTGAGAAGAGGTCCGAAAACGCCCTGGGGTAAACTGGCTTACGGAGTAAAGACAAGAAAAAAGAAAAAATGGAGCAATAAGATGATATTAAAAAGAAGGAAATAAACATGAGCAGAAGTCTTAAAAAGGGTCCATATGTAGATGTCAAGCTATTAAAGAAGGTGGCTAAATTAAGGTCGGGCGATAAAACCGTTATCAAGACATGGGCCCGAGCTTCGACGATTACGCCGGAAATGGTTGGATTTACTTTTGGAGTCCATAATGGTCGAGAACATATCTCGGTTTATGTTACCGAAGAAATGGTTGGTCATAAATTAGGCGAATTTTCTCCAACCCGCAAATTTACCAGGCACGGCGGTAAAATGCAGAGAGAACAGGAAACGGCGGCGCGGGAAAAAGAAGCGGCAAAATGATTACAGCCAAATTAAGACACTTAAGAATATCTCCCAGAAAAGTCAGACTGGTAGCTAATCTTATCAGGGGCATGGAGACCGAAGAAGCAAAAGTCCAGCTTAAGTTTCTGTCCAAAAGAGCGGCTGGCCCGATTTTAAAACTTTTGAATTCAGCCATAGCAAACGCCGAGCATAATTTCAATTTATCCAGAGAAAATCTTTACATCTCTAAAATCATGGTTGATCCCGGGCCGAGTTTAAAACGTTCTTTGCCGCGAGCCATGGGCCGGGCTACGCCAATCTTAAAAAGAACCAGCCATATCACAATTGTTTTAAGCGAAAGGGCTGGAATGGTTAAAAGAGAAAAGCCGTTAAAGAAGGCCGAAAAAAAAGAAGAAAAGATTGAGACGGAAGAAGAAAAAAAAGAAAAATCAGCGGTTAAACCCCTTAAAAAGAAGCGGTTAAAAGTCAAAAAAGCGGAGAAGGTTATTCCCAGAAAGAAGGGATTTAAAGACATAGCGAGAAAAATATTTAGGAGAAAGAGCATATAATATGGGACAAAAAGTTCATCCATTAGCTTTCCGTTTGGGTATCACAAAAAATTGGCAGTCCCGCTGGTTTGACAGAAAAAAATATAAAAAATTCTTAAGGCAGGATATTGAACTGCGGAGTTTTATTATGAAAAAGTTGGGTAAAGCAGGAGTAAGTCAGGTGGAAATAGAGCGTTTGGCAAATTCTTTAAGAATCATCATTCATACGGCGAGGCCGGGTTTGGTGATTGGCCGGGGCGGCAGCGGCATAGAAGACCTTAAGAAAGAAATAAAGAAAATTATCCAAAAACAAGACCCTCAATTATCTAAAACGGAATTACAGTTAGAAGTAGAGGAAATCAGACAGCCGGAGAGTCAGGCCGCGGTAGTGTCCCAAGGAATAGCCGACCAGATAGAAAGACGATTGCCTTATCGCCAAGTGATGAAGCGAACCTTAGATAGAATTAAACAAAATAAAGAGGTAGAGGGGGCTAAGATAACTATCAAAGGACGATTGAACGGAGCAGACATAGCCAGAAGAGAATCGTCAAAAACTGGGAAAATTCCCCTTCAGACCTTGCGTTCCAATATTGACTACGCTCAAGCTACCGCTTACACTACTTACGGGACGGTGGGAGTTAAGGTCTGGATATATAAAGGGGAGGTGCTGTAGTATGTTATCACCTAAAAAAGTTAAACATAGAAAATGGCAAAAAGGCAGGTCAAGAGGAAAAGAAACCCGGGGCGCGGAGCTGACTTTTGGCGCTTTTGGGCTTAAGTCCTTAGAGACTAAATGGTTGACGGCTAGGCAAATTGAAGCGGCCAGGCGGGCTATGACAAGATATGTTCAAAGAGGAGGAAAAATCTGGATTAGGGTTTTTCCTGATAAGCCGATTACAAAGAAAGGGACAGAAGTGCCGATGGGCGGCGGAAAAGGCAGTGTTGACCATTATGTTTTTCCGGTTAAGCCGGGTCGGATTCTTTTTGAAATGGATGGAGTGTCAGAAGAAATAGCCAGAGAAGCCATGAGAAGAGCCGAACATAAATTGCCAGTCAAGACGAAATTTATTACTCGCTAATCAAACCTAAATTCTATCCCGAATTCTCTCTAATAATTATAGATATTTGTGATGATTAGAGATAAAATTAGAGATTAATTAGAGATTTATGAAAATCAAAGAAATTCGCCAAAAATCCGGAAGGGAAATAAGGAGCTTGCTGACCGAAAAAAAACAAAGACTTGGTCAGTTTGGATTTGATTTAGCCTCAAAGAAAATTAAAAACGTAAGAGAAATTAGAGAGACCCGTAAAGATATAGCGAGAATTTTAACTATATTAAAAAATGGAGAAAAATCTAATGGACAATAAAAAGGATAACCGTCAGCCGCAAACCAAAGCTAAAGCCCGTCTTTTAAAAGGGATAGTATTTTCAGATAAAATGAATAAGACTATAGTTGTAGTTGTAACCAGATTAAAGAAGCACCCTAAATACAAGAGAAGATATAAGGTGACAAAAAAATATAAAGCGCATGACGAAAAAAATGAATATAAAATTGGGGATAAGGCAGTTATTCAGGAATGCCGGCCGATGAGTAGGGATAAAAGATGGATTGCGATTTCTAAAACCTAAAATATGTTTTAAGTTTCAAGATTATGATACAAGCAGGGACAAATTTAAAAGTGGCGGATAATACCGGCGCCAAGAGAATTCGGTGTTTTAAGGTTTTGGGCGGAACGCGGCGCCGTTACGCGAGAATAGGAGATATTATTGTCGCTTCAGTAAAAGAAGCGGAGCCGCGCAAAGCCGTTAAAAAAGGAGATGTGGTAAAAGCGGTTATTGCCCGGCAAAAAAAATCCTTTCGCCGGTCTGACGGGTCGTATATCCGTTTTGACGACAACGCCGCGATTATTTTAGACGGTCTAAATCCCAAAGGCGGTCGAATCTTTGGTCCGGTGCCGCGGGAATTAAAAGAAAAAGGTTTTGACAAGATAGCTTCTTTAGCGCCGGAGGTTTTGTAAATTTATGAAAATCAAAAAAAACGATACAATTTTAGTTATTACCGGCAAGGACCGCGGCAGGAAAGCAAAAGTTTCAGAGGTCTTTCCCAAACAAGGAAAGATTACAGTTGAAGGAGTGAATGTCATTAAAAAACACCGTCGGCCAAAAAGAGAGGGTGAAAAAGGACAAGTTGTTGAAATTCCTAAGCCGATTGATGTTTCTAACGTTAAATTAGTCTGTCCTAAATGTAAACAAGCCGGTCGGATTGGTTATAAATTAATTGAAGGGAATAAATATAGGATGTGCAGGAAATGCGGACAGGAGATTTAAACGATTTTAATAAAATTATATGTCAGAATTACAAGATAAATACAGAAAACAAGTTATTCCGGCAATGAGAGAAAAATTTGGCTACAAGAATGATTTGGCCGCGCCTAAAATTGAAAAGGTCGTAGTTAATACCGGTATTGGTAAATCCTTAAAAGACCAAAAGATACAAGATGAAATAGCAAAAGATTTAGCTTTAATTACCGGACAAAAACCAACTCCCCGACCAGCTAAAAAAGCCATTGCGACTTTTAAGACAAGAAAAGGGATGATAGTTGGTTTGGCGGTTAATCTTCGGGGCCAAAGAATGTATGATTTTTTGGAGAGATTGATTAATACAGCCCTGCCTCGGAGCAGAGATTTTCGCGGTTTAAAAGGAAAATCAATTGACAAGAACGGCAATTTAACTATCGGCATAAAAGAACAAATTATTTTTCCGGAGATTTCCGCTGAAAGCGCGAGAAATATATTTGGTTTGGAAATTTGCGTGAAAACCACGGCCGAAACAAGGGAAGAAGGAGTTGAACTGTTGCGGCTATTGGGTTTTCCTATAAAATAAATTAGTATGGCCAGAAAGGCATTAGTCATTAAAGCGCAAAGAAAGCCCAAGTTTTCCACCCGAATTATTCGGCGTTGTTTTCGCTGCGGCCGAAAGAGGGCTTATATGAGAAAGTTCGATTTATGCCGGATATGCTTTAGAGAATTAGCCAACCGCGGAGAAATTCCGGGAATAAAAAAAAGCAGCTGGTAATTTTTAAAATAACAAAAAAATTATGACCGATCCAATCAGCGACATGTTAACTCGCATCCGTAATGCTCAAGCCGTCTCGCACGAGACGGTAAGTATTCCATTTTCCAAGTTTAAATTGAATCTGGCTAAAATCTTAGAAAAAGAAGGTTTAGTCGAGGGAGTGTTGATTCAGGGAAGAAAAATAAAAAAGATTATTGAGATAAAATTAAAATATAAAAATAAAAAACCGGTTATAAATAAATTAAAAAGAATCAGCAAACCCGGTCAGAGAATTTATTTAAATAAAAATATGATTCGGCCGATAAAGCAGGGATACGGTTTGGCTGTTATTTCCACTCCCGAAGGACTAATAACTGATAAAGAAGCGAGAAAAAGGGGATTAGGAGGCGAAGTGATTTGCGAGGTGTGGTAAAAATTTTGTCCAAAAATTCGCAGTCACAAATTTTAACAACAGTATGAGCAGAATCGGTAAACAACCAATTAAAATTCCGGAAAATGTTGAGGTTAAAATCAGCGAAGATTTAATTATGGTTAAAGGCCCGAAAGGCGAATTATCTCAAAAGATAAAGCCGGAGATTAAAGTGGAATTAAAAGACAAAGAATTGCGAATTAATCCAATTAAAGAAACCAAAAGCATCCGCGCTTTGTGGGGGCTTTTCCGGGTCCTGATTTTTAATATGATTAAAGGCGTAACCGAGGGATTTGAAAAGAAATTAGAAATTGAAGGGGTTGGTTATCGGGCTTCGCTTCAAGGTAATAAGTTGGTTTTGAATTTAGGTTATTCTCATCCGGTGGAAGTTGAGGCGCCCAAAGACATTGAATTTAAAATGGAGAAAAATATGATTACGGTTTCCGGCATAGACAAGCAATTAGTCGGACAAATAGCCGCTGATATTCGGGCCAAAAGAAAACCAGAGCCTTATAAAGGCAAAGGGATTCATTATTTGGGAGAGATAGTCAGAAGAAAGGCGGGAAAGAAAGCGGCGGCGGCTTAATTTTAATTCTTTATGCGAAATAAGCAGAAAAAAAGACATAGACGGCATAAGCGCATTCGGGCTAAGACATTTGGGACAGCCAAACGTCCACGGTTTTCTGTTTTTCGCAGCAACCGGCATATTTACGGGCAGTTAATAGACGATGATAAAGGACGCACCTTAATAAGCGTTAACGATTTAGAGATAAAAAAGAAAAGCGAAACGGGGAAAATCAAGACAGCTTATGAAACGGGGCAATTAATCGCCAAGAAAGCATTAGAGAAAGGCATTAAAGAAGTTGTTTTTGACAGAGGCGGCTATAAGTATCACGGAAGAGTTAAAGCAGCGGCTGAAGGAGCAAGGGAAGGAGGACTAGATTTTTAATCGCGAATATAATCACTAATTTTCTCACTAATAAACTCGAATAAAATATTAGTGAATATTTGTGAATAGATTCGTGATAAATATTTGTGAGTAATAATATTGAGAAAACCGAATACGAATCTAAATTGTTGGATGTTGCTCGCGTAACCAGAGTGGTGGCCGGGGGTCGGCGGTTTAGGTTTCGGGCCGTGGTTGTTATTGGCAATAAAAACGGGAAAGTCGGCGTAGGCGCGGCCAAAGGACAAGATGTTACTTCAGCCGTAGGCAAAGCAACGGCAAAAGCCAGAAAACACTTGATTAAAGTTCATTTGTTAAGTGGAACTATTCCTTATTCGGTTGAGGCGAAATACGGCAGCGCTAAAGTTTTATTAAAACCGGCTCCTCGGGGCCGCGGTTTAGTGGCTGGCGGAGCCGTTCGGGTAGTTTGCGATTTAGTCGGTATTGAAAGTATTTCCGCTAAAATTTTAGGAAAAACCAAGAATAAACTAAATAACGCTAAGGCAGCGATAGAAGCGCTAAAAAGCTTAAAATCCGAAATCTTAAATAAATCTTAAAAAATTATTCTAATTAGATTATTTTATTTTCATGCAACTACACGAACTAAAACCGAAACATTATGATAAAAAAAGAAAGCGGGTTGGCCGCGGCGGCAAACGCGGAACTTATTCCGGCCGTGGCATAAAAGGGCAAAAATCCCGGGCCGGCAGAAAACCGCGAATTAGTCTGGCTGGCGGCACCATACCTTTAAAAAGTTTTCCCAAGAAGCGCGGCGCGGGCAAAAAGACAGAAATAAAAAAGGGCGTTAAGTTATTCAGACTGCGTCAAAAACCGGCTATTATCAATTTAAGAGATATTGGTAAAAGATTCAAAGACAATGAGATTGTCTCGTTTGAGAGCTTGCTTAAGAAGGGCTTAATCAGTAAAATAAGAAAGAAAATAACTCCGAAAATAAAAATTTTAGGCAAAGGGGAATTAAAACTCAAAAATCTAAAATTTAAAAATTTAGATTTATCAAGAAGCGCCGCGGAAAAAATCAAAAAAGCGGGCGGATTGATTTTGTAAAGCGAAAAATTTATGCGTTGGTATCAAAAAGTCATCCAAATATTTAAAATTAAAGATCTCCGCAAGAAAATAATTTTTGTCTTGCTTATTTTGGTTGTTTTTCGGATTGCGGCCAATGTTCCGGTGCCGGGCATTGACTCCGAGAGACTCCGGCAGTTTTTTGGAGCTAATCAATTATTCGGCCTTTTAAATATTTTTACCGGTGGCGCCATGAGTAATATGTCTATTATTATGTTAGGGCTGGGTCCTTATATCACAGCCACTATTATTATGCAGCTTTTGACCATGATTTTTCCTCAACTGGAAGCCCTTTATAAAGAAGAAGGCGAAGCGGGCCGGCATAAATTCAATCAATACGCGCGAATGCTGACCGTGCCCTTGGCCGCTCTCCAGTCTTATGGAATGCTGACTATTTTAACTAGGCAGGGTATTACCGGCAGTTTTTCCATTACTCAATGGATAACCTCTATTTTAATGATTACGGCCGGGGCTGTATTTTTAATGTGGCTGGGTGAATTAATTTCAGAAAAAGGTATTGGCAACGGCGTTTCTCTTTTGATTTTTGCCGGCATCGTGGCCGGCGTGCCTATTTCCATCAGAGAATTAGCCATTACTTACGAGCCGTCAAAAATTCCGTCTTACCTTGCTTTTTTTGTCTTAGCTTTGATTATTACGGCCGGCGTGGTTTTTATTACTGAAGGCCGGAGAAATATTCCGGTTTCTTACGCTAAAAGGATTCGCGGTCATCGGGTCTACGGCGGCGTTTCCACTTATCTTCCTTTAAACGTTAATCCGGCCGGCGTTATTCCTATTATCTTCGCTTTGTCAATTATGCTTTTTCCGGGCATGGTGGCTAATTTCTTGTCCGCTTCAAGCACCGCTTGGCTGGCCAACGCGGCTCGTTTTATCAGCAACGCTTTTCAGAATCCTTGGTTTTACGGCGTATCTTATTTTATTTTAGTGGTTCTTTTTACTTTTTTTTACACGGCCGTTACTTTTGACCCAAAGAATGTGGCAAATAATCTGCAAAAAATGGGTGGCTTTATTCCGGGCATTCGGCCGGGCCAATCAACTTCAAGTTTTCTTTATTATATTTTAAACAGAGTTTTACTTTTCGGCGCCGTGTTTTTGGGCACCATAGCGGTTCTGCCTTCAGTCGTTCAGGGCGCTACCGGCATCACTGCTTTTGGCTTTGTCATCGGCGGCACCGCGCTTTTAATCGTTGTTTCCGTGGTTTTAGAGACCGTGCGTCAGATAAAAAGTCAGTTAGTGATGAGGGATTACGAGGGATTTTAGCGTAGGAATTTAACGCGTTGTTTACACTTTTGTTATAGACCTGTCATGCCCGCGAAGGCGGGCACCAAATAGTATAAGCATCAGAGCCAAAATAAGCATACTGGATTCCCGCTTTCGCGGGAATGACAGACGGTAGTGTAAACAACGCTCGGATTTCTTACGTCTAAGTTATAAGATTTAATCTAATGAAAGTAATTATTCTTATTGGCCCGCCGGGTTCTGGCAAGGGCACGCAAGCGGAATTACTGGCCGAAAAATTGGGCTTATTTTATTTTGAGACAAGTAAGATTGGGGAGGCCAAATTAAAGCAAGCCAAGAAAGGCGACTGCGTAGTTATTGATGGCCAAAAATATTCTTTAGCTCAAGAAAAAAAGCTTTCTGAAAAAGGCATTCTCTGGACGCCGGCGGTAGTTGCCTTTTGGGTTAAGCAAGAAATAGAAAAGCTGGCTAATCAAGGTAAGAGTTTACTTTTGGTTGGTTCACCGCGGACTTTATACGAAGGAAAAGAACTTATCCCGCTTCTTAAAAAATTATACGACCCGAAAAATATTCAGATTATTTTAATTAAGTTGAGCAAAGAGCAGACGATTTGGCGAAACACCAGAAGAAGAACTTGTTCAGAGTGCCGTCGTCCAATCTTTCCTTCGGAAGAAACCAAAAAACTTACTCAATGTCCCAAGTGCGGCGCTAAATTAGTTGTCCGGGAAGACGACAAAAAAGAAAATATTAAAGTAAGGTTAAAAGAATACGAAGAAAGAACAAAGCCGTTAATAGAGTATTTTAAAGAAGAGGGGTTAAAAATAAAAGAGGTGGAAGGAGAGCAGAGCATTGAAGATGTACATAAAGATATTTTGGAGGTTGTAGGATGATAAGCGGGACGATATACTTTTCAGCTGCGCAAAATTCCACAGCGAGGGATTTTGCTCGTTATAATTTCTCGCTCTCCTCGCTCCGCCAACTGGCGGAGCTCGGAACCATGCCTGTTCGAAATTCTATGTCGTCAAAAGACATATTTCCTCACTTATTGAGCTTGTATTTTAAAAGATGATACCTATTAAAACCTCGGAAGAAATCAAAATAATGAGAGAAGGCGGTAGGGTCCTGGCTAAGATTATGGAAGAGTTAAAAAGTAAAGCAAAGCCGGGCATCTCTACCCAAGAACTAAACCAGCTAACAGAAGAACTGGTTTTTAAATATGGAGTAAAGCCGGCTTTTAAGGGCTATCAGGGATTTCCGGCTGTTCTTTGTACTTCAATAAATGAAGAGATTGTCCATTCAGCGCCTTCAAAGCGCCGGCTTATGGAGGGCGATATTGTAAGTTTAGACTTAGGTATTCTTTATAAAGGATTTTATTTAGATATGGCGATAACCGTTCCGGTTGGTAGAATTTCTCCGGAAGCCGGCCGATTAATCAGGATAACTAAAAAAGCCCTTAAAAGAGCTATTAGTCGGGTTAAGCCGGGCAAGCACATTGGCGATATTTCCCAAGCTGTAGAGAGTTATGTTGAAGGTCAGGGATTTAATGTGGTGCGTCAGCTTTGCGGCCATGGTATTGGCCGGAAGCTTCACGAAGCGCCGGAAATCCCCAATTTTGGCAAACGCCACAAGGGCCCGGAACTAAAACCGGGTATGGTTTTGGCTATTGAGCCAATGGTCACTATGGGCGACTGGAAATTAAAAAAATCCAAAGACGGCTTTGGTTTTGAAACAATAGATGGCTTTCTGTCAGCTCATTTTGAGCAGACGGTGGCCGTGACTGAAAAAGGGGAGGTATTGACAAAATTGTAGAATAGGTGTATTAGTATGGACAGTACACGAAAAATTGAGAGGTTATTAACTTTTTTATAGGAGGGAGAGAAAATGTTTTTTCGAAGGAAAGTTAAATGTTTTAAGGTTAAAAAAGGACAGATAATAAATCCAGCCGATATCTCAATTCCCTATGGACCGGCGGTGAATCTAATCGGTCCTCCCGGAGATCAAGAGCTTGTTGTTATCGGGAGAAGAAAAGAGATTAAGAATTTTTTAAAACAGCATCAAAAACTAATCGAAGTTTAGCACAAAAGGGCGCTTCAGCAAAACCGAAGCGCCCTGTTTCTATTTTGGAGTAGCGAAGCGAGCAAAGCGAGCTTCGCAATAGATGCGGAGCTTCGCTCCGCTACTCCAGCAAGATAACTTTTATTCTTAAAGCAGGAAACAATTTTTTTAATAAATTCCCCGCTTTTTTTAGTTCAGCTTGATGGAACTTTGTTTCTTCGTTTTGATTTTTGAATTGACTGCTGCCGCCGCCCGTCTGCGCCAATACTTCCGCCGACGCTGAAGCTTTGGCGGACAAGTCGGCGGGCAAGTAAGCGCCGCAGTCTATGTGATTACACAAAACAACCGTTTTTATTTTGTGAAGTTTTTGAGCCAGCTTAATGTTATCAATGACAATCTGTTGATAAATTTTTTTATTCGGACTCACCAGATTTTTCGCTCCGCCGGCCAAGCATATTAGGTCATAAGAATTTATTTTTTCCTTTTTTAGCGCCCGCTTTAATTTTTCGTGAAAACGAAAATCAATGCAGGAAAGAACTATGGCCTGTGGCAATTTATGGGAGTGGTTATTCATGTTTTAAAATGGTCACTTTATTCGGGTTAACTTCTAAAAAACCTCTTTGAATTTCAAAAAGATGTTCCTGATTGTTTTCGTCTCTAACTTTAATTTTACCTCTTTTTAGGGCGGTAATTAAAGGCAAATGGTCTTTTAAAATAGTCAGTTCGCCCTCGGAAGAGGGAAGATTAACCGAAACCGCCCTTCCGTCAAAAAGGGTCTCTTTGAGACCGATGATTTTTAAGAGAAAATTGTTCATTTTATTTTTTTATCGCTCCTTTCATATAAAAGTCATCTTCGGGCCGGTCATCATATTTACCTTCCAAGATTTCTTTAAAATCTTTGACTGTTTCTTTAATGGGAGCGTATTGGCCGGGCCGGCCGGTGAAAGTTTCCGCCACGAAAAACGGCTGGGAGAGAAATTTTTGGATTTTTCTGGCGCGGCCAACCAAAATTTTATCTTCGGTTGAAAGTTCCTCCATTCCCAAAATCGCGATAATATCCTGAAGCTCTTTGTATCGCTGAAGAGTTTTTTGGACTTCGCGCGCCGTTTCGTAATGCTCTTGTCCCACGATTTGCGGGTCCAAGGCGGTGGAAGTGGAGTCTAACGGGTCAACGGCCGGATAAATTCCAAGCTCCGCGATTTGGCGGGATAAAACAATGGTTGAATCCAAATGAGAAAAAGTGGTGGCCGGAGCCGGGTCAGTGATGTCGTCAGCCGGCACATAAATCGCCTGAACCGAAGTAATGGAACCTTTTTTAGTTGAGGTGATTCTTTCCTGAAGTTCGCCCATTTCCTGCGCCAAGGTCGGCTGATAGCCGACAGCCGATGGCATTCTGCCTAAAAGCGCCGATACCTCTGAACCGGCCTGAATGTATCTGAAAATATTATCTATAAAAAGCAAAACATCTTTGTTTTGTTCGTCTCTAAAATATTCAGCCATGGTGAGGCCGGCTAAACCGACTCGCAGTCGCGCGCCCGGCGCTTCATTCATTTGGCCGAAAACCAAAGCTGTTTTTTCCAAAGCGCCGGACTCTTTCATATCGCGGTACAGGTCGTTTCCTTCTCTTGTTCTCTCGCCAACTCCGCAAAATACGGAAACTCCGCCGTGCTCTTTGGCCACATTTCGTATAAGCTCCATTAGAAGAACGGTTTTTCCCACGCCGGCGCCGCCGAAAAGCCCGACTTTTCCGCCTTTAATAAACGGCGCCATCAGGTCAACCACTTTTATGCCGGTTTCAAAAACTTCCACTTTTGTTGATTGTTCGGAAAGCGGGGGAGCTTGGCGATGAATGGGCCAGGAAATTTTTGTCTTAACCGGCGTTTTGTTTGCGTCCAAATCTATCGGTTCTCCCAAGACATTAAATAATCTTCCAAGAGTTTCACTGCCAACCGGCACGGTAATCGGCTTTCCCGTGTCTTCAATTCCCATTCCTCTGGCTAAGCCGTTTGTTGAGCCCATTGCCACGCACCTTGCTTTATTGCCGCCCAAATGCTGATGGACTTCCAAAATTAAATTTTCCGCCGCTTCGGAAGCGCCAATTTTTAACGCGTTAAAAAGAGCCGGCAAAGAACCGCCCTCAAACTCCACATCAACGATATTTCCTAAAATTTGCGTGATTTTTCCGTTGGTCATAGTTTTTTATACCCCGCCGCTTCCGGCGGCGATTTCGCTGATTTCTTGAGTGATGGCCGCTTGTCTGGCTTTATTATAGAGCAAATTTAAGTCTTTGATAATGTTTTCCGCGTTGTCAGAAGCGTTTTTCATAGCCATTCTTCTGGCCGAATGCTCGGAAGCGTTGCTTTCCAAAATCACATAATAAATTTCCACCTGCGTTAAATTATACAAAAGGTCGTCTAAAATGATTTTTATATCCGGCTCAAATTTATATTCAAATTCCCATTTAAACTTTTTATCTAGCGGAGAACCGTTCTCCGTTAAAACGGAGAACGGTTCTCCGTGATTTACACTGGCGAATCTGCCGTAAGTCGGCACGATAGAGGTGATTATTTCTTTTAAACTTTCTTCTTTTAAAGGGAGAATCAGTTTAGCGGTTGCTTCCTGTTTTAAGGCGCTTAAAAAATTTGTGTAAATTGCGAAGACCGCGTCGTGTTTTCGGGCTCTAAAAATATTAATGATAAATTCCGAAACCGGCGCGGTTTGTTCAAAATCAACATAGTCGCCGAAACTAAAAAAAGATTTTATGACATTTAATTTTTTCCTCTCGCACCATTCAGCTCCTTTTTTGCCAATAACCACAAAATCAATTTGAGAATCCGGGTGTTGGTTTAAAATCTCTTCTGTTTTACGGAAAATATTGCTGTTTAATCCGCCGCATAGTCCTTTGTCGGCGCTTATAAGCAAGACGGCTATTTTTTGTTCCGGCCTCTGCTCCAAGAAATAAGAAAAAGCCGGGTCTGTTCTCTGGCTGATGGTTTTTAAAATCTCCATTGCTTCACGGGTATAAGGACGCGTAGCCAAAGCGATAGCTTGGCTTCGTCTCATTTTAGTCACTGAAACAACCTCCATTGCTTTGGCAATCTGGCCAATATTGGAAATTGATTTTCTTCTTCTTTTGATGTCTTTAGTGTTGAGAGCCATATCTATTTTCTAAAAACTTTCTTAAAATTTTCAATAATATTTTTTAGTTCTTTTTCCAATTCGTCGGTTAAGTCTTTTTTCTCTCTCAACGATTTTAGAAATTCTGCATTTTGATTTTCCAGATGCTCCAGAAATTTATTTTCAAAATTTTTAATTTCTGAAACTTCAATGTCGTCTAACATTCCTTGAGTGGCCGCGTAAAGAATACAGACCTGTTTTTCAAAAGACAGGGGAGCGTACTGCCTTTGTTTTAGAATTTCCGTAACTCTTTGGCCCCGGTCAATTTTTTGTTTGGTGATTTCGTCTAAATCCGAGCTAAACTGGGCAAAGCTGGCTAATTCTCTGAATTGAGCCAAATCAAGACGGAGCTTGCCAGCCACTTTTTTCATCGCTTTGGTCTGGGCCGCGGAGCCGACCCGCGACACGGAAAGCCCCACATTTAAAGCCGGCCTGATTCCCTGATAAAAAAGCTCCGGCTCCAAGTAAATTTGGCCGTCAGTAATGGAAATAATATTGGTTGGTATGTAAGCTGAAACATCGCCGGCCTGGGTTTCCACAATCGGGAGAGCGGTAATAGAGCCGCCGCCGAGTTCAAAGCTTAGCTTCGCGCTTCTTTCCAAAAGCCGGGAATGGAGATAAAAAACATCGCCCGGGTAAGCTTCTCTTCCCGGCGGCCGCCTTAAAAGCAAAGAAATCTGGCGGTAAGCCCAAGCGTGCTTTGATAAATCGTCATAGACAATTAAAACATCTTCGCCTTTGTCCATAAAATATTCTCCCAAAGCGCAGCCGGCGTATGGGGCGATATACCAAAGCGGAGCCGGGTCTGAAGCGCTTGCCGATATCACGATAGAATAATTCATCGCGCCTTTTTCTTTTAATTTTTCAACAATTCCGGCAATTTTTGAGCTTTTCTGGCCAATAGCCACATAAATACAAACGGGAGTTTTTAAAGAATCCTGTTTTTGGTTGATGATTGTGTCAATCGCCAAAGCGGTTTTTCCGATTTGCCGGTCGCCGATAATAAGCTCTCTTTGGCCCCGGCCAATGGGGATCATAGAGTCAACGGATTTAATGCCGGTGTGAAGAGGGGTATTGACCGGTTCTCTTTTTAACACTCCGGGAGCTATTTTTTCCAAAGGTTCGGTTTTTTCGTATTTTATTTCTCCTTTTTTATCCAGCGGCTCGCCCAAGGGATTTATAACCCGGCCAATGAAATTTTTGGAAGCGCCGATGGAAAGCACTTTTTTCGTTCTTTTGGCAATGTCGCCTTCCTTGAGTTTGGTAAAATCGCCCAAAATTATCGCACCGACCAAATCTTCTTCCAAATTTAAAACCACGCCGAAAACTTCTTCTTTGTCTTTTTCAAATAAGATGAGTTCTCCCATTAAGACGTTATTTAAGCCCGAAAGAGAACAAACCCCGTCATTTAAAGTCAAAACGCGGCCGGTTTCGGAAATTTCCTGCTCTTTTTTAAATCCTTCTATCTGTTTTTTTAATTGTTCAATGATGAGGTTCATAGATTAGTTTTTTTTAATTTTACCAACATATTTCTAACGCTCCCGTCTATTAAATAATCGTTTACTTTAATTTGAAATCCGCCGATTAGATTTTTATCAATTTTTTGTTCTAAAATAATTTTATCAGGCCGATGTTTATAAAAAGAAGAAATAAATCCCGCACCTTTTTGCTGTGCCGTAAAAAGATGCGGGACAAGTTTTTTAATCCGTTCAAGCGATATCTTAGAAGGCGGGAAAGGGGCTGTTATTCCGGCTTTTAATAAATTATTCTTTATTAAATAAATTTTTTCAAGCTCTTGGATAATAAAGTCCAGTTTTTTCATCGCCCTTTGTTTTTTCAGAAGTTTTATAAACCTGCCCAAAACCGCCGTTCTTTTATCCGGCGATTTTTCCTCCCAAACTTCCCAAAGCGCTTTGGCGTATTGTTTTGAAGTGTATCGCATAAATAAGTGACGAGTAACCAATAATTTTAAAATTCACCCCGTTAAATTCGCTTTGCGACTATTTAACAAGGTAAAAATTATTCTATAAATTTAAAGGTAGCAGCTATTTTTTTAATCATCTCTTCATTATTAGAGCTACCTTGTAAATTTATAAATAATCCTCTAGTCAAACCTTGTGTGTGAATACTTATGTCGATGGCTATGATTGGTCCTTTTGTTCTTTGTGTATTACTTTTGCCCCGCATTTGTATAATTTCATTCAAATAAATTTCATAAGCTGGTGCCACTCGAATGTCATTAAAAGGAGAAAGTTCGGATATCTCTTCACAATGCATAGAACTGCTTGGACCATCTGCGTCGCAAGCATTTTTAGATATTTGCATAGCATAGTCTTTGAAAGGAAGTAGATCTACCTCTTGATAACCATTATCAATCTTTATAAAAAAATCATCGCTTTTTGATCTAAAGTAAACGGCGTTTGGATTTTGCTCTCCACCGCCAAGACGTTCGTTAATTGTGAAATCTTCCGGATATTTTACCTCAAACCCATACTTCTCATTCCGATAAGTTTTCCAAGTTGAAGTGTCAATAGGTTGATTATTTTTGAGTTCTGTTTTCGGAATAACCAAAGGTTCACTATCAGTGATTTTTGAAGTTATATTCCAACTCCACCAAATTACTCCTCCCGCAACCAAAACCACCACTCCCAAAATGAGCCAATATAAAGTTGATTTATTTGTCGGTCTAAAAAATTCTTTTAGATTCATATTATTGATTTTCTAACAGAAAATAGTTTTTAATTGCGAATTCAAATTGCTGGATGAATAATTCTTTGAAAAATCTCGCGCTATTCTGTTCGTAAAAAATAATTACCGCTTTCTTGTAGTCCGTTTCATTAACGCTTCTGAAAGAAAGGGGACAGGCGCCGTAAGCTAAAAGCAAAGCGTCGCCTAAAAGCCGAGCGGTTCGTTTATTGCCGTCTTCAAACGGCTGGATATATGAAATCATCAGAATCGCCGCGAGCGCCTTAGAAAACGGTTCTTTAAAATTGTTTATAATTTTTATCATTTTTTCTAAGGCTTCTTTGATTTGATATTCATTGTCTAACGGCTTGTATCTTGTCCCCACGATTCCAACCAGTTTTTTCCTAATTCCTTTTGATATTCCAAGATTGTCAACTATTAAATTTTGTATGTTTTCAATTTTTCGCAGATTTATTTTTTTAAAGTCGCTTTTTTTGTTTAGAATATAATCCAGCGCTTTTTTATGGTTTAAAATCATTATCGCTTCTTCTTTTTTATGACCTTCAGCTTCTTTATGTTCTTTTATAAGAATCTCCGTATCTATCAAAGAGTAGGTATTTCCTTCAATTTGAGATGATTTCCAGCTTAATTCAATGGTTAATCTTTCAAACTCTTTTTTTAAAATCGCGGGCGATAGTTTCTTGATTCTTTTTTTGTAGCCGTCGTTTAGCGTCTTTAAATTTTTTAGTTCTTCTTCTGTGAAAATTTCCTTAAACTGGCTAAATATCCTAAAATTAAAATATTCAAAAGTCAACTTTCTTTCATCTGGCCCTTTTTTAAAATATTCCTCAACATCAAAATAAGCTAAAACCGCGCTTTTTATAAATTCTTCATAGCGGACATTTCTTCCCTTACCCTTTCTATCTATTAGCTTATTTTTTAAAAGGAGATTAATGTCGCGGACTATTGTAATTCTTGAGATGTCTTCAAAAGTTTCTTTAAGGCGGTTTTTAATTTCCTGATTGCTTGCTCCACCATTTTTTTTGATAAATTCAAGGATATTTAGTTGTCGTTTAGTTAATTTATAAACTTTTTCCATGATTTAATTGTATCATATATTATTCGTAATTGTATCATTTTGAAACAAAAAATGAAACAGTAAATTTAAAAACTAGCAGAGTGGAAAAGTTAAAAATTACAATTTAAAATTTAACCACCGCTCCCAAAATGAGCCAATATAAAGTTGATTTATTTGTCGGTCTAAAAAATTCTTTGATGGGCATAGTAAAAAATATGAATTAAACTTTCTTATTCAATAAATTCAATTGCTGATTTATAATCTCTTCATTTTCTTTCTGGCCGATATTTTTTTCCAAAATTTTGGAAGAGACGAGAAAGACCAAATCGCGAATTTCTTCTTTGAGTTTTTGCTTGGCTTCCTTTTTTTCTTCTTCGGCCATTTGTTTCGCTTCTTTGATTATGCCTTCGGATTTTTCCTGCGTTTCTTTTAAAATCAAGCCGCTTTTTTGTTCGGCCGTTTTTTTGGATTTTTCTATGATTTTATCAGCTTCTCTTTCACCCTCAATAATTTTTTCTTCTTTTATAGTCTGGATTTTACTTAATTCCTCTTTGGCTTTTTGAGCGTCATTTAATCCTTTTTCAATAATGTCTTTTCTTTTGTCTAAAAATTTAATTAAAGGTTTGTATAGAAATCTGCGCAAAACAAAAATTAGAATCAAAAAATTAATTATTTGAGCAAGAAGAATATGCGGCTCAAGGCCAAGTTTTTCCAGTAAGAGTTCCATGCTAAAAAATAAAGCTCCTTAATTTTCTAAACAAACTTAATAATCAGCGCGATAACCAGCGCGTAAATGGCAATGGCTTCGGCAAAAGCGATGGCTAAAATCATTGAAGTCTGAATTTTGGATGACGCCTCCGGATTTCTGCCAATGGCGTCCATTGCTTTTCCTGCCAGCCAGCCGATAGCTAGGGCCGGGCCGATAGAGCCGCCGACTATAGCCATAGCCGAAGCTAAGAGTTTGATTGATTCTATGTCCATGATAAAAAAATTCAAAATGTAAAAATCAAAATGCAAAAATAAAATTTAAAATTACATTTTGATTTTTGGGATTTGAATTTTGATTTAATTTATACGACCTTCGTTGTTTTAATTATACTGATTTCATTACGAAAATCAAGCTTAATGTTCAACTTCAACGGTGGCAATTTTTAGGAAAACCAAAGTGAGCATTGAAAAAACCAAGGCTTGGATAAAGCCGACAAATATTTCCAAAAACATAAAAGGCAGGGGGAGAATATAGGGCGCTAAAAAATAGACGACGATTAAAAGCACTTCGCCGGCAAAGATGTTGCCAAAAAGCCGGAAAGAAAAAGAAATAATCTTGGCCGCTTCGCTGATTATTTCTAAAATACCGACAAAAAAATTAATCGGACTTGAAAAATTTATAAAACGTTTGCCGTATTTAATGAAACCAATGCTTAAAATACCAAAGACTTGGATGCTGATAACGGCTGATATGGCGATAGCCAAGGTAAAGTTTAGGTCGCTGCTTGGAGAGCGCAGGAAAATACTGCCGAGGCCCGGCAGAACTTCCAGCCAATTGGAAAGAATAACAAAAATAAAGATAGTCGCCACTAAGGGGAAAAATTTTCTGGCCTTTTTTTTGTCTTCCAAGACACTTTCCATAAAATTAAGAATCGTTTCAATTAGGGCCTCAAAAAAATTCTGCCATCTTAAGGGAACAAGCTTCAGTCGGGAAGAAATTATTTTAGAAAAAAACAAAAAGCCCAATGTGATAACAAAGGATAGTATCAGCGTATTGGTAATATTAAAATTTTTTAAGCCGAAGATTTCTTCGGCTGATAAATGAATTTCCATTATTGTATTTCTTCTTTTTTCTCCTTAAGAAAGCGGCGCCAATTTTCTAAAAATTGCACAAAAATTTGAAATGGCACTTCCAAAATTAAATCAAAAATAACCACTAATATGTTAAACCGCGTCCATTGATTTGACAGCCATTTGCCTACGCGGACTAAAGGCAAGGCGAAAAGTTCAATCCAGAAGACCCAGCCGCTCTCTTTTTCTTTTTCCACGCTTAATTCTTTGGAACGTTGGCGGATTCTCAAGCCGGCAAAGCAGATTAAAGAGATAAAAACAAGGAAAATAACCATACTTAGCCAACTGAAATTTAGTTTATCCAACGCCCAAATAATTAAACCAAAAGTGACGAGGAATGTAATTAGATAGAACAGGTTAATTATTCCTCTTAAAAATACGTTCCTTTCAACAACTGTTTTTATTTCATATTGGTCTTGAGTTTTTGTCTGATAGGTTATTTTCATTACTTCCAAAACGACCTTTTGCGCGTTTTCCTCTTTTGGCGGCTTGATGCTTTTAACGATTAAAAACATTAAAAGAGGAGGAAAGAGAATATTAATGCCGAGATTAAGAAGAATAAGCTGATGGGCGATATAAAGATCAAAGGGCACTTCAATGGCCAAGGCCAAAAGTATTTTAGTCACAAAAATAGAAAGAGTGCTTAAAACAGCGGCCCGGCGCAATTTATTTTTAGAACGTTTATACCTTTCCTGATAGGCTTCTTTGATTAAATCTTCCAGTCTTTCCGGCTGATTTAAGGCGTCAGAATTTTCCAAAAGCACATCGCCCAAAACGAGATAAGGAGTGTTGTATTGATTGCAGATTTTAAAGAATTTTGGCCCTAAAGGATGATCTATTTTTTGGGATAGGGCAAGTTTTATAGAAGCGATTTGAGGGATTATTTCAGTTAAAAACTGCTGGTCTGTTTGAGTCCATTCGGGATAGTGCCACTTAAGGAGCCGGTAATTCAATAAAGCGCGATCAGTTCGAAGAAGCGCTTTTTGAATGGCGATAAAGACTTGCGTATCTTTTTCATCCTGGTTTAAATTCGTATTTCTTAAAACGATTCTTTCTTTGATTACCGCGTACATATAATCAGCCAAGGCTTGGTCTTTATGAGGGGGGGCTAATTTTTCTTCAATCTCGCAAGAGGCCAAGCTAATCAGCCAATTGAATGTTCCTTCTCTTTGTTTTTGAGGCAGATCAGCCGAAGCATCAATAAGGAATACATATTTACTGATAATTAATTCCACGGCCCCGATTTCGCTTTCAGGAATGGCGTCGTTTGGCAGATAGCCGGCCCTGATTAGTTCGCAGATTAGAGATTCGGCCATTCCGCCTTTATTATTTGTCTGAAGAATTAATCTTCTTTTAAGCATGCGGTCAATGGCATTTTTTCTAAGAAGATGTTCTTCCTGATAATCTAAAATCTTTCTGATCCGTTCGTAAAAACTGGCTACTTTGCTGGCAATGTAGTCAACATGAATAGTTGAGCCTTCTTCCGGCTTGGTCAAAATAAATCTTTTAAATTCCTGGATAAGTTCTTCGGTTGGTTGAGAAAGTATGGGCATTATTTTTTATTTTTTATTTCTTTAGTGATTTTTTCTATAAATTTTTCAATTTTCATCATGCCAATGTCGCCTTTTTTCCTGTCTCTGACTCCGACTGATTTGGCTTTTTCTTCTTTGTCGCCGACTACCAGCATGTAGGGTATTTTTTGGAGTTCGCCTTCGCGGATTCTTTTTGAAACCGTTTCGTTTTCATTTTTTATTTCCAGTCGTAAATTATGGGCCGTCAGTTGCCGATTGACTTTATCAGCGTATTTATTATGGCGGTTGGCTATTGGAATAATCCAGGCTTGGACCGGCGAAAGCCAAACTGGAAAAGCGCCGGCGTAGTGTTCAATTAAAACTCCAGTGAAACGTTCTAAGGAGCCGAGTAAGGCGCGGTGAATCATAATCGGCTGTTGTTTTTTACCTTTTTGATTCACATAAGCAACGGCAAATTTTTCCGGCAGATTAAAATCAATTTGGATGGTAGTGCATTGCCAGGCCCGGCCCAAAGAATCTTTAATTTTAATGTCAATTTTTGGTCCGTAAAAAACTCCTTCGCCCGGATCAACCTGATATTTTAACCCTTGTTTTTTTAAAGCATATTCAAGCGCTTTGGTAGCTTTTTCCCAGTTTTTGAGAGCGCCTACATATTTTTCCGGCCGCGTTGAAAGACAGATATCATACTCTTTAAAACCAAAAGTTTTTAGCATTTTTAGGCCGAATTTAATAGTGGAATCAATTTCTTGGCCGAGTTGCTCCGGAGCGCAAAAAGTATGAGCGTCGTCTTGGGTAAAACCGCGCACCCGCGTAAGCCCGTGCAAAACCCCAGAACGTTCATAGCGATAAACAGTGCCTAATTCTGCCCAGCGAAGCGGCAAATCCCGGTAGCTTCTGATATGCGTTTTATAAATTAAAATATGTCCGGGACAGTTCATGGGCTTAACAATATACTTTTCATTTTCAATATCCATCGGCGAATACATATTTTCCCGATAAAAATCCCAGTGTCCCGATTTTTGCCAGAGGCCCAAGCGGGCAATATGAGGCGTTCTTAATAATTCATAGCCGTTTTTTAAATGTTCACCAATCCAGTAGTCTTCAATAATCTGTCTTAAAAGAGCGCCCTTTGGGTGCCAAAGCGGCAAGCCGGCCCCAAATTCTTCGTCAATATGAAATAAGTCCAATTTTTGGCCCAGTTGCCGGTGGTCTCTTTTTTCTGCTTCTTCAAGGTTTTTTAAATAATTATCCAAATCTTTTTTATTGTCAAAAGCCACTCCATAAATTCTGGTCAGCATTGGATTTTTTTCATCGCCTTGCCAGTAAGCGCCGGCTATTTTAGTTATTTTGAAAGCGTCCAGATTGATTTCTTTAGTTGATTTGATATGAGGGCCGCGGCACAAATCAATAAAATCTCCTGATTTATAGATAGTTGCTTCTTTTTCTTTTAGTTCATTGATGAGTTCTAATTTATAGGGCTGATCTTTAAATAGTTTTTTAGCTTCTTCTTTTGAGATTTTCTGTTTCTCAAAGGCAATATTTTTTTTGATCAGTTCTCTCATTTTCTTTTCTATCTTAGGCAGGTCTTCCGGGGTAAGGGGAATAGGTAAGTCAGAATCATAATAAAACCCGTTTTCAATAACCGGGCCAATACCAAATTTAGTCCCGGAGAATATTTCCCGGACCGCGGCCGCTAAAACATGAGCTAAGGAATGACGAATTATTTCTATTTCAGAGGAGGGCATAACATTCGTGGCGAGTTGTCAATTCACTCTATTACTTTAACACTATCGCACAAAAGATTCAACTTTCCGCCCCGGTCGCTTAAGCGGCCTCTGACCATAACTATTCTGTCTTCCTGCCAGGTAGTTGAGGTTTGTTCAAGCACGGACGGAAAAACTAAAACCTCTATACTGCCGGTTAAATCTTCTATTCCCACAAAAAGCATTGGCCGGCCGGCGCGGGTATTGATTCTCTGAATTTTATTGATAATTCCGCCGATAATAATTTGTTGTCCGTTTAGCTCCTTTGAAAGGTTTTTTAGGGGAGTGGTCTCGTGATTTATTTTTTCTTGATAATCTTCTAATGGGTGTTCTGAAACATAGAGGCCGAGCAGTTCCTTTTCCCAAGTCAGTCTTTCTTTTTTAGCGGCGGCCGCCACTTCCTGAAGAATAAAGGAAGATACGCCAACTGAAGGCTGGTTTTCAAATAAGCTGATTTGGTTGCTCTGTTTGGCTTTTTGGATTTCCCGCGCTAAATTAAGGATTTGTTCCAAGCTGGCCAGTAACTGATTTCTCTCGCCGAAATTATCAAACGCCCCGCATTTAATCAAACTTTCCATGGATTTTTTATTCAGATCCCTTGACTGAACCCGCTCAACAAAATCAGTAATTGATTTAAATTGCCCGAGGTTTTTTCTTTCAGAAACAATGGTTCTGACAATATTATGGCCGACATTTTTTATTGCCTTAAGGCCGAAGCGAATCTGGCTGTCGCCGACCACCGTAAAATTTTCTTCGCTTTCGTTGATGTTCGGCGGCAACACCTTGATGTCCATTTGCCGGCATTCATTAACCAAAAAAGCGATTCTCTCAATATCGTTTTGTTCGGAAGTCATTAAAGCGGCCATAAATTCAGTGGGAAAATTAGCTTTTAGATAAGCGGTCCAATAACCGATAGTGGCGTAACAGCAACTGTGGGCCCGATTAAAGCCGTAACGGGCAAAAGGCTCAATAAACTGCCAGATCTTTTCTGCGGTTTCCGGTTCAATTTCATTTTTAACCATTCCTTCAATCATTTTTTCTTTCTGTTCGTCTAAAAGTTTTTTGATTTTTTTGCCAACCGCTTTTCTTAAAACATCGGCTTCTCCCAGAGTAAAGCCGGCTAAATCGCGGGCAATGCGCATTAATTGCTCCTGATAAACGCAGATTCCGTATGTGTTTTCCAGAATCGGTTTAAGTTTCGGATGAAGATACTTGATTTTTCTTTTGCCGTGTTTTCTGGCGATAAATTCCGGAATAAACTCCATTGGCCCGGGCCGATAAAGAGCCACCATCGCCATAATGTCTTCAAATTGAGTTGGTTTTAAATCTTTTAAATATCTTTTCATGCCCCCGCTTTCCAGTTGAAAAACGCCGGTGGTATTAGCTTCCCTGAATAATTTAAAAGTTTTTTTATCGTCTAAGGGGAGGCCGTCCAGATTAATTTTTTGGCCAAGCCGTTCTCTGATTTGATTAACCGTGTTTTGAATAACGGTTAAGGTCTTAAGGCCGAGAAAATCCATTTTTAAAAGGCCTAAATCGCCGATGGAATACATTTCGTATTGGGTGACAATTGTCTGGTCGTCTTGAGTGGGATGCTGGCGGGGGACTAAATTATCAATATTTTCTTTGGTAATAACCACGCCGGCCGCGTGAGTGGAAGCGTGCCGCGCCACTCCCTCAAGTTTTCTGGCCATATCAATCAATCTTTTAGCCGATTCGTCCGACTCATAAATTTTATGAAGTTCCTGGGATTCATAGATGGCTTTTTCCAAAGTCAAGCCAAAGGGAATCATTTTGGCTATCTGGTCGCAGAAACTATAGGGATAATTTAAGGCGCGGCCCACATCGCGGACCGCGGCTCGGGCCGCCATTGTCCCAAAAGTAATAATTTGCGCCATATGATTTTCGCCGTATTTATTTCTGACATATTCAATTACTTCGTCTCGCCTATCATCGGCAAAATCCAAATCAATATCAGGCATTTCAATGCGATCCGGATTGAGAAAGCGCTCAAAAAGTAAATTATATTTTATCGGGTCAACATCGGTAATATTTAAAAGGAAAGAAACCAGAGAACCGGCCGCGCTGCCACGGCCCGGGCCCACGACAATATTTTGGGATTTGGCCCAGTTGACAAAATCCTGAACGATTAAAAAATAAGAAGCGAGTTTTGTTTGTTTGATAACCGATAGCTCGTAATCCAGCCTGTCTAAAATTTCTTTTGAGATATTTTGGTAACGTTTTTTAAGTCCTTGAAAACACAGATTTTTAAGAAATTCGTCCGGGGTCTGGCCATTTGGCACTTCAAAATGAGGGAATTGAATTTTTCCTAACTCAAATTCAAAACTGCATTGTTCAACGATTTTTTGGGTATTGGTAATCGCTGACGGCGCTTCTTTAAATAATTCGCTCATTTCTTCCGGCGAACGAAGGGAAAAGTTATCGCTTTTCATTGTTAATCTATTTTCATCAGTGGCTTTTTTGTCAGTGTTAATAGCCATTAAAACATCTTGAGCTTCCGCGTCTTCGGGCTTAAGATAGTGAACATCATTTGTAGCCACTAAAGGAATTTGATGTTTTTTACCTATTTTAATCAGCTCTTGATTGACTATTTTTTGCTTTTCAAGGCCCGGGTGATGTTCCAGTTCCAGATAAAAATTTCCCGGGCCGAAAATTTCCTGATATTCCAGAGCGATTTTTTCCGCTTCGTCAAGGCGGCCATTAGTGATGGCTCTGGGGATTTCTCCGCTTAAACAGGCGGTCAAGCCGATTAAGCCGGCCGAATGTTTTTTAAGTAATTCCTTATCAATTCTCGGCTTATAATAAAAACCTTCCAAATAAGCTTTGGTGGTTAATTTTACTAAATTCCGGTATCCCTCCTTATCTTTAACCAAAAGAACCAAGTGATATCGTTTATCGTCAATACTCGGCCGTCTTTGGCGCATGCCGTTGGGGGCCAGATACATCTCGCTTCCGATTATTGATTTAATTCCTCTTTTTTTGGCTTTTTGAAAAAACTCCACCGCTCCATACAGAGAGCCGTGGTCGGTTAAAGCGATAGAACTCATTTTAAGTTCATGGCAGTAATCCAAAAGCTGGTCTATTTTGGGAAGACCATCTAAGAGACTGAAATGAGAGTGGACATGAAGATGGGTAAAACGCATAAAAAATTTCTAATTTCTAATATCTAATTTCTAATCAATGTCTAATTCTTGAATTTCTAATGTCTAATTTTAGTCATTGGTTATTGGGATTTTATTAGGTCAATTAGGTTAATTAGAAATTAGGTTAATTTAAAGATTTCGTATTTAGATTATATCATCTTTATTTTTAATGGCAACCAGATTATAATTAAGAGTATATGACTAAACCAGAAGCTCGAAAAAGGATTGATCAATTAAGGAAGGAGATTGATCGCCAGCGTTATCTTTATCATGTTTTAGATAAGCCGGAAATCAGCGACGCGGCTCTTGATTCTTTAAAGCATGAATTAGAACAAATAGAAAAACAATTTCCGGAATTAATCACTCCTGATTCGCCGACCCAGCGGGTGGGTGGTAAGCCCTTGGATAAATTTAAAAAAGTCAGACACAAAACTCCGATGCTTTCTTTGGAAGACGCTTTTAGCCCGGAAGAATTAGAATCTTGGCGGGAGAGAATTCAGAAATTAGCGCCTGATAAAAAAATAGATTATTTCGCGGAATTGAAAGTTGACGGCTTTGCCATTAGTTTGGTTTATAAAAATGGAATTTTAAGCGAAGGTTCAACGCGCGGCGACGGAAAAATCGGCGAAGATGTCAGTCAAAACTTGAAAACTATTTCTTCTATTCCTTTAAGAATAGAAATTCACCGGAAATTAGCTTCTCAAGAAATAACAGAGAAAGTTCAGGCCTTAATTCATAAAGGCGAGATTGAAGCGCGCGGCGAAGTTTATATGACCGCTAAATCCTTTGAAAAAATTAATCAGGAAAGGGAGAAAAAAGGCGAGCCGCTTTACGCCAACCCAAGAAATACCGCGGCCGGAAGCATCAGACAGCTTGACTCTAAAATAGCCGGCTCACGCCAATTAAATTTCTTGGCTTACGACATTATCACGGATTTAGGCCAAAAGACTCATAAGGAAGAGCATCAGATTGCCGAATGTTTGGGATTTAAGACCGACAATGGTCAATATTCTAAAAACTTAAAAGAAGTTATTGATTTTTATGAAAAAGTAAAAAGAGAAAGGGAAAAACTGCCGTACCAAATAGACGGGATAGTGGTGAGCGTAAATAACAATAATATTTTTGAAAAATTAGGCGTGGTTGGCAAAGCGCCAAGAGGAGCAATCGCTTTTAAATTTCCGGGAAAAGAAGCGACCACTATTGTGGAAAATATTATTGTTCAGGTGGGCCGGACCGGCGCCTTGACTCCGGTGGCTTTTTTAAAACCGGTGCGGCTGGGCGGCACGACCATTACCAGGGCCACGCTTCACAATGAAGACGAGATTAAGCGGCTGGATGTTCGGATAGGCGATACCGTGATTATCCAGCGGGCCGGGGATGTGATTCCGGACATAGTTAAAGTTTTAAAGAAAATGAGAACCGGCCATGAAAAGAAATTTCAGATGCCTGAAAAATGTCCGGTTTGCGGCGCCAAAGTTATTAAACCGGCCGGCGAGGCAATTCATCGCTGTTCCAATAATCAGTGCGGAGCCCGGCAAAAAGAACAAATTGAACATTTTATTTCCAAAAAAGGTTTTGATATTGTCGGCTTAGGCCCCCAAATTATTAATCAATTAATGGATGAGGGTTTGGTGAATGACTCGGCTGATATTTTCGCTTTAAAAGAAGGAGATTTAGCGCCCCTAGAAAGATTCGCGGAAAAATCGGCCAAGAATTTGGTTGAAGCGATTGAAAAAAGTAAAAAAATCCCTTTGGCTAAATTTATTTACGCTTTAGGGATTAGACATGTTGGTGAAGAAACAGCCATCATGTTTTCGCAGGAAATCCGAAATACAAAATCCGAAATCCGAAACATAAATGATTTGATTAAATTTTACAATAAATTTTCTTTAGAAAATTTACAGAATATCCAAGATATTGGGCCGGTGGTTGGTCAAAGCATTTATGATTATTTCCATAATAGACACAACCTCAAACTTTTAGAAAAATTAGACAAAGCTAATCTCCGGATTCAATTACCCAAGTTTCAGGTTTTAAGTTTAAAGTTTAAAGATAAAATTTTTGTCTTGACCGGCGAATTAGAATCAATGACCCGCGATGAAGCCAAAGAAAAAATAAGGGGCTTAGGTGGCGATATTTCCGGTTCAGTTTCTAAAGAAACTGATTTCGTTGTTGTGGGTAAAGAGCCGGGCGGAAAATTTGATAAAGCGAAGAAGTTGGGAGTAAAAATTATTGACGAGAAAGAGTTTTTGAAAATTATGAAAACCTAAAAGATAATTCCTGAAACCCGAAACATAAAAAAAGCGCCAGCCGTTTGGCTGGCTTTTAGGTTGCTTCTTTAATTTAAAATTGTTAATATAAAATCAGTTAAAATGAAACTTTCCAAACAACAGGTTGAACATGTGGCGAAGTTGGCGCGGCTGGGAATAACGGAAAAAGAAAAGGAGAAATTCGGAAAAGAACTTTCTTCTATTTTGGGTTTTGTGGAAAAATTGAATGAAGTGGATACAAAGGGAGTTGAACCAACCGCCCATATTACCGGACTTCAAAATGTGATGAGGGAAGACAGGGCAGGGGATACAAACAGAGAACAGCGGGAAAAGATATTAAAATTAGCGCCAAAGAGAAGGGATGGATATGTGAAGGTGAAAGCGATTCTATAAAAATTCAAAATATTTAAAAATTCTTGATGTCATTAAACCAACTAACTATTCAACAAGCGCATAAGGGTCTCAAAAATAAAGATTTTTCCGCAGGAGAGTTGACTGAGGCTGTTTTAGAGCAGATTAAAAAACGAGACAAAGATATTGGGGCATATTTAACCGTTACTGAAGACTTGGCTTTAGAGCAAGCGAAAAAAGTTGATGAGAAAATTAAAAAAAGAGAAGAAATAGGAGTTTTAGAAGGAATCCCGGTAGCTGTTAAAGATGTTATTTTAGTTGAAGACGTAAAATGCACGGCCGCTTCAAAAATTTTAGAAAATCATATCGCGCCTTATGACGCTACGGTAATTAAAAAATTTAAAAAAGCCGGAGCCGTGATAGTCGGGAAAACAAATTTGGATGAATTTGCCATGGGATCTTCTACGGAAAATTCCGCTTTTGGAATTACCAGAAATCCTCATGATTTGGAAAGGGTGCCGGGCGGAAGCTCCGGCGGTTCTGCCGCGGCAGTAGCCGCCAATGAGTGTATTTACGCTCTTGGTTCTGACACCGGCGGCTCAATTCGCCAGCCGGCCAGTTTTTGCGGCGTGGTCGGTTTAAAACCAACTTACGGCCGGGTTTCGCGATATGGACTCATGGCCATGGCTTCGTCTTTGGACCAGATTGGGCCAATAACCAAAACCGCCAAAGACGCAAAAATTGTTTTAGAAGCAATTAGCGGAAAAGATGGGCTGGATTCAACAAGCGTAGAATTCAAAAACAAGTTTCAAGTTTCAAGTTTCAAGTTACAAGATTTAAAAATTGGTCTGCCCAAAGAATATTTTATTAAGGGTTTAGACCCGGAAGTAGAAGAAGTAATCAAAAAAGCAATTTCTAAATTTGAAAAAATGGGCGCTGAAATTATAGAGGTGAGTTTGCCTCATACCGAATACGCTCTGGCCGCTTACTATATTATTATGCCGGCTGAAGTCTCGGCAAATTTAGCCCGCTACGACGGGATAAAATACGGACTTTCAGAAAAAGGGGATAATCTTTTAGAAGTTTATTTAAAGACGCGCCAGCATGGTTTTGGAAGCGAGCCGCAGCGAAGAATAATGCTTGGCGCTTACGCTTTGTCAGCCGGCTATTATGAAGCGTATTATTTAAAAGCTCAAAAAATGCGGACTTTAATTAAAAAAGACTTTGACGAGGCCTTTAAAAAAGTGGATGTTATAATGACGCCGGTTTCGCCAACACCGGCTTTTAAAATCGGAGAAAAAATAGACGACCCGTTGCAAATGTATTTATCAGATATTTTTACAGTGCCGATAAATTTAGCCGGAGCGCCGGCTGTTTCTATCCCTTGCGGGAAAGTCGGTCAGTTGCCAATCGGTCTTCAGATTATCGGCAAACATTTTGACGAAGAGAAAATTTTAGACATTGCTCAAGCTTATGAGGACTTTACTTCTTAATCTTTACGATTATTTTTCAATCCATTTTACTTCTTCAGATTGGGGGAGGACATTTTTATTTATTAAAAGTTTTTCTTTAATGCTTTCTTTTATGCTTTTCGCGGCTTTGGTTTTTTTGATTATTAAGTTAAGGGTTGACATAAAAAATTCGGTTCAGATAGTAACTAAAAGCGTTGGCGCGTCAAGCCGGCCAAAAAGAAGAATGAGTAGGGAATGGAGCGCGGTTTTGAAGAAATTGGAGAGCGGGGAGGAAAGTAATTTAAAATTAGCCATTATTGAAGCGGATAAAATCCTTGACAATATTCTAAAAAAATCCGGCTACAAAGGAGACAATATGGGCGAGAGACTAAAGCAAATCACTTCAGCTCAAATCGCCAACATTGACGCGATTTGGCAGGCCCATAAAATCAGGAATAATATTGTTCATGACCCGGATTTCCGCCTCACCCGTCAAGACGCTGAAAACGCCGTTAAAATTTATCAAAGAGCCCTTGAAGATTTAATGGCGCTTTGAAGATTAATGGCCTGAAAGATAAAAAGCCCCAAAAGGGCTTTTTTGATACGAGCAGTGTTTTTGAAAATTTATTTTATCTCTTCAATAAAAATACCATTGCCAATATCATCTATATTGCTATTTTCGTTTATGTCTAATTCTATGTTACCCCAATCAGGATCCGTTATATCTTTCTCATTAAATTTTCCGTTGTGATATTTTTCTAACGCCTTTTCCAACGCTTTTTTCTTTGTGCTGGTATTAATTTCAATTTCAAAATTAGCTGGAATTTTTAATGCTAAACTGACTTTATATTTTTTCATCTCAATAATTAAGAATTATACCAAATTTATAAATTTAATACCGACCTTTTTGTTTTAGAACGATTTATCTTCCCATTTCAAAAATCTTTTTTACTAATTTTGTTCTTGCGTAAAACGCGCGGGTAATCGGACGGCGTTTGCCCGTTCGTGGATTTATCCCACCTGTCCCTTTTGTTCTGGTCTGAATCCATTTTCCGTCTTTGCCCGTTAAGCTTTCAAAACCATGCTTAATTAATTTTTTTCTAATAAGATCATAGTCTACTTTGATTTCATTTATTAGCTGATCATCTTCGGCAAAATCTAAACTTTCAACTTCTAATAGTTCTGCCTTTTTGGAATTTTTTCCGTGCCACATAACCGCGCAAAAGATCATTGATTTTAATTTGTTCCAGCAATGACTTTCAAAAAATGAATGGTTAAAGCAACCATAGCTGAAATTTGGGGTAGGTCTCTCGGTCGTAAAAATCCAAATCTTTGTCATCTTCCCACACAAGTTCGGTAAAATTCTCGTAGTCATCGCTGTATCCTTTGCACATCACAAAAGCGCGACGAAACGGATTAAGTCGTAAAATAAGTTTTGCGAAAAACGGGCTAATGGTAATTTCCATATTAAAAAATTAGACTATTTTCCACACTGGCAATCTCAAAAGTTTTTGTATGCCATTTGGATAATTTATCGTAATCTATAAACTGCACACGCTCTTTGATTGGGTCAAAAGCGTTGAGTGCCAGTTTTCCTGTATATTCTGCTTTTCTCGCCTTGTCTGCAACTATAAAAAAGTTGGTGTTGAAGTCCTGTAATTCCACAAATTTTAGAAGTGAATTTTGGATATCCGTTGAGTGTTCAACCTCAAAAAGCACGCTTGGCATTTTTCGGACATTGAACCAGCAAACGTCAATAGTTTTCGCCTTTCGTACAATGTGGTCGTAGCCAAATTGGTAAAAATCCGTTTGCGAGCTTATTTCTCCAAGCGTCTTTCCTAAGAATCGCTTGTTCTTATCTTGATTTGGTACAAAAGTTTCATACCGCTTCAATTTCCCGACTTCAACGAGCAAACCTTGATAATAACTATGATTGAAAAGCTCCTGCTCCTGCTTAGGCATCATATCGGTCGGCAGTATGTCTTGCGGCAACTTATTTTTGTGCGACAATAACGCCCACAGTCCTGGCTTAATTTTAAAGAAAAATCGCTCGTCTTGAACAATACGGCGAATACTCGCAAAAGGTGTTTTTGTTTTCCACTCAACATCGGGTACCTTCAAAACTTCTTGGTTTAGATACCCAAGTGTCGCAAATCCACCATTTTGTTTCATTACTTTTATTACTGCTTCGTGTTGCTTCATATCATTCAAAAGTGGAGATCAAAATCTTTTTTTATCCCATTGCTCATATCCCAGTCTCCTTTTTTAACGCTGACCATTCTGCCATTTTGACAGGTGAAAGTGCCGCTTGAAAGGAAATAGGGAGGATCAGCAAAAATCATATCCACTGAATTGTCCTTAAACTTTTTTAAAAGCTCAAGAGAGTCGGCTAAATAGAGTTCAAATTTAGGTTTTTTGTAGTATGGTTTTGCCATAATCTATCTTTAGTATATCATTTTTAAAATCAAAAAACCAGCACTTTAAATACTGGTTTTTATGGCTCAAACATAGAAATCGGGTCGTCTTCGCTCCGGTGTTATCGGAGCTATGGCGGGCGAATCCCGCCGTCGCGTTCTTCTGGCGGACTGCGTCCGCCGAAGCCAGCTATGGCGGGCAAAGGCGGAGCCGATGGGATTTGAACCCACGATCTTCTGCGTGACAAGCAGATGCGTTAAACCGGGCTACGCTACGGCTCCATGGTACCGGGGGTGGGGCTCGAACCCACAACCTTCTGCTTATGAGTCAGACGCTCTAACCAGTTGAGCTACCCCGGCGTAGTAAAGCGAAAAATTTATGTTGCGGGGGCCGGACTCGAACCGGCAACCTCTGGGTTATGGGCCCAGCGAGCTTCCAATTGCTCCACCCCGCGTTTTTATTATAACAAAAAAATTTAATTAGGCAAGTTTTTTATCTTTGCTGACTCTTGTCTTAATCTATAAAAAAGAGTAAAATATAAATATATGGGCATGCGGATTTATGTGGTCGGTATGGCTTTGGCCACTTTGCTGGCTTGGGCCTCGCTGGCGGCTATTTTAATTTATCTTGAACCATCAAATAGTAATTTACCTGTTTTGGCTTTGTTTTATCTAAGTCTTTTTATCGGATTTAGCGGCGCTTTATTTTTAATCGGTTTTTTTATAAGAAGAGTCAGCCATAGGCGGGGCATTACCATAAGACAAGCCAATGTATCTTTTCGGCAGGGGATTCTTTTGGCTGTTATTTTAGTCGGCGCCATGTTTTTACAAAGCCAAAAGATACTGGCTTGGTGGAATGTTTTGTCTTTATTGGCCATAGCGGGATTAGCGGAGTGGTGGGCAATGAGGAGGAATTAAAAATTAACCTAACCAGAATAATTTTTGTTTTATGCTTAACGAATTAAAACAAAAAGCCCTTAAAGAAATACAAGGGGCTAAAGACTTAAAAACTCTTGAAGAATTATATAGACAATTTCTTGGCCGCAAAGGCGAATTAACGGCTGTTTTGCGTTCCTTAAAAGATTTACCGGAAAAAGAACGCCGCGAGAAAGGTAAATTAGCCAATCAAATAAAACTGGAATTAGAAAATATTTTTAATCAAAAAAAATCAGAGATCAGAAATCTAAAATCCGAAGTTCAGGACGGATGGATTGACATTACGGCCCCGGGAATTTTACCGGCTCTTGGCCACTTTCATCCGATTACAAAAATCAGACAACAGGCGGAAGAAATTTTTCAATCAATGGGTTTTACAGTGGCCGAAGGTCCGGAAGCGGAAACGGAATATTATAATTTTGACGCTTTAAACACGCCGCCGGAACATCCGGCCAGAGACATGACCGATACTTTTTGGTTAAAAAACAAAAAACTGCTTTTGCGCACTCATACCTCACCAGTCCAGATTCGTTACATGGAAAGCCATAATCCTCCTTTGCGAATTATCGCGCCCGGACGGGTTTTTCGTCACGAAGCCACTGACGCGTCTCATGATGTTCAGTTTTATCAGATAGAAGGATTAATGATTGACAAAGATGTTTCCGCGGCTCATTTCAGAGGAATTTTACAGGAGTTTTTTAAAAGATTTTTCGGCCCGGAAATTAAAATCCGTTTGAGACCAAGTTATTTTCCTTTTGTTGAGCCGGGGTTTGAAATAGACATAAAAAGGGGTAAAGGAGACTGGCTTGAGTTAATGGGCGCCGGTATGGTTCATCCTAATGTTTTAAAGGCCGTGAAATACAATCCTAATCTTTGGCAGGGCTTTGCTTTTGGCATGGGTTTAGACAGATTAGCCATGATCAAATACAAGATTGACGATATCAGATTATTTTATTCCGGGGATTTGAGATTTCTCAAACAGTTCTAATGAAGGTAAGTTATAACTGGCTACAATCTTTTTTTATAGGAAAGCTTCCTACTCCAGAAAAACTGGTTGAAGTTTTAACAATGCATAGTTTTGAGGTGGAAAGAACGGAGAAAAAAGGCAGCGACTGGATTTTGGATATTGATGTCTTGCCTAATCGGACGCATGATTGTTTGAGCCATATTGGAGTTGCCAGAGAAATAGCAGTGATAATTGGAGACCGCCCTTTAGGGCGAGACAATTCTCTGCCTAAAGGCAGGACTCCGTTAAAAGAAGATAAATCGCAAAAGATAAAAGATTTTTTAGAAGTAAAGGTTCAGGATAAAAATTTATGTCCGCGTTACTGCGCCCGGGTGATAACTGACATCAAAGTCGCTCCTTCGCCTAAGTGGTTAAAAGAGCGGCTTGAAGCAATCGGGCAGAAGTCTATTAATAATATAGTTGACGCGACAAATTACGTAATGTTTGAAACTGGTCAGCCGCTGCACGCTTTTGATTTTGATAAAGTTGAAAAGGGAATTGTTGTTCGAAGGGCGAAGAAAGGAGAACAAATTACTACTTTAGAAAATGAAAAATACGAGCTTGATCAGGATATTTTAGTTATTAGTGATATACGGGAACCTTTGGCCATTGCCGGCATTAAAGGAGGGAAAAAAGCGGAGATCAGCCAGAACACGAAAAATATTATTTTAGAGTCGGCTAATTTTTCTCCGATAAATATCCGGCAAACTTCAAAGAAACTGGGACTGCGCACAGAATCCTCAATCCGTTTTGAACAGGGCTTTGACCCTAATTTGGCGTCAGAAGCCATTGATCGGCTGGCTGGTTTAATTCAAGAAATAGGAGGAGGAAAAGTTATTCAAGGAATGATTGATATTTATCCAAAGAAAATAAAGCCAAAAACAATAAAACTTGAAATAGAAAAAGCTAAAAGATTATTAGGAATTGATGTTTCAATAAAAGAGATTAAAAATATTTTAGAAGAATTGGGTTTTGAGTTACGCGTTACAAATTACGCATTACGCATTACAATACCTACCCGGCGAATGGATATAACTCTTCCCGAAGATTTGATTGAAGAAATTGGCCGCGTTTACGGCTATGAAAAAATTCCGGCCCAATTACCAACTGCTGTTTTAATATTGCCGGAGCGAAATGAATCTTTGTTTTACGAAAACAGGATAAGAGAAATTTTAATCGGCGTTGGCTTTAGTGAGGTCTACAATTATTCGTTTATCAGTGAAAAACAGGTAATGGGCGAGCAAATTTCAGATTTAATTGAAGTAGAAAATCCGGTCAGTCAGGAACAAAGATATTTACGGCCAAATTTAATATTAAATTTATTAAAGAATGTTAAGGACAATTCGAGGTTTTTTAACGAAATAAAATTATTTGAGATAGGAAAAGTATTTGAAAAAGAAGAGATAAAAAGAGCGGCCGGAATTTTCGCTTTGAAAAATAAACCAAAAGAGGCCCAAGAGTTTTACAGTTTAAAAGGGGTAGTTGATTCTCTTTTAAATAAGTTGCGGATTAGCGATATTTGGTATAGCGATCAGATTTCAGATTCCAGATTCCGAATTTTAGATTTATTTCATCAGGGAAGAAGGGCTGAAATAAAAGTCGGCGAAGATTCGCTCGGCTGGCTGGGAGAAATAAATCCGGAAGTTCTAAAAGGACTGGGCATTGAATCGCGAGCAGCCGGTTTTGAAATAGATTTTGAGAAATTAGTGAAATTAGCCACGGAAGAAAGGGAATATTTGCCGCCTTCAAAATACCCGGCGGTTGTAAGGGATATCGCGATCCTTGTTGAGCCGGCTGCCAAAGTAGAAGAAGTTTTAAATTTAATTGAAACAGCCGGCGGAGCATTGGTTCAGGATGTGGATTTATTTGATATTTATGAGGGAGAAGAAATTGGAGAAGCTAAAAAGAATTTGGCTTTTCACATTATTTATCAGGCCGATGACCATACCTTGACTAATGAAGAAATTGAGAAAATTCATAATAAGATTGTTTCGGTTTTGGAAAATGAAGGGGGATGGGAAGTAAGAAAATAATGATTTATGAAAAAAAATAATAATAACAACAACAATTCATCATACGAAGCTAAAGACATTTATGTCTTGGAAGGGCTTGAGCCGGTGCGGCGCCGGCCCGGCATGTATATCGGTTCTACCGGCACTGACGGTCTTCATCATTTAATTTGGGAAGTGGTTGACAACTCTCTTGACGAGGCGCTTTCCGGTTTTTGCAACACGGTGGAAATCGTTTTACTGCCGAATAACCAAATTAAGATAAGTGATAATGGCCGCGGCATTCCGATTGAAAAACATCCACAGACAAAAAAATCCGCCTTAGAAACCGTGATGACTACGCTTCATGCCGGCGGTAAGTTTGGCGGCGAGTCCTATAAAATAGCGGGCGGACTTCACGGGGTTGGCGTCTCGGTAGTTAACGCGCTTTCCAAATGGCTCAAAGTGGAAGTTTGTAGAAACGGACTAAAATACACTCAAGAATATTCCAAGGGAAAGCCGAAGACAAAAGTTAAAAAAATCGGCCAGTGCAAAGAAACCGGCACCATTGTGACTTTTGAGCCGGATGTGGAAATTTTTAAAAACATTGAATTTAATTGGGATAAAATTTTAGACCACCTTCGCCAGCAGGCATACTTGACCAAAGGCGTAAGAATCAACATTAAAGATGAGCGGGATAAACTGCCTAAAACTCACAGCTTTTATTTTGAGGGCGGCATTGTTTCTTATGTTGATTATCTGAATCGGGACGAAGAAGCAAAGCACGAAAATATTTTTTATATTTCAAAAGAGCAGGAAGAGATTTTAGTTGAAGTGGCTTTTCAGTACACTGACGATATTTCCGGTTATGAAGAAGGTTTTGCCAATAATATTCATACTGGCGAGGGGGGAATGCATTTAACCGGCTTTAGAACCGCTTTAACAAGAACCCTTAATGATTACGCGCGCAAAAACACATATCTGAAAAATTCAGATGAAAATTTAACCGGCGATGATGTCCGCGAGGGCTTGACTGCGGTCATCAGCGTTAAATTAAGAGAGCCGCAGTTTGAGGGGCAGACCAAAGCCAAATTGGGGAACACTGAAGCGAGGACCGCGGTGGAAACAGTGGTTTCCGACGGTTTGGAAGAATTTTTGGAGAAAAATCCCGGAGACGCCCGGGCTATTATGGATAAATGCATCCTGGCGGCTAAAGCCCGGCAGGCCGCCAAAGCGGCCAGAGAAACAGTGATTAGAAAAGGGGCTTTGGAAGGTATGACTTTACCGGGCAAATTAGCCGACTGTTCTTCAAAAAAGCCGGAAGAAAGCGAGCTTTATATTGTGGAAGGCGACAGCGCCGGAGGTAGCGCGAAACAGGGACGCGACCGTAATTTTCAGGCCATTCTGCCCTTAAAGGGAAAAATTCTTAATGTGGAAAAAGCCCGTTTGGACAAGGCCTTGGCTTTTAAAGAAATTAGAGCCTTAGTTATTGCTTTGGGCGCGGCCATTGCCGATACGTTTGACATTAATAAATTAAGATATCATCGGGTTATTATTATGACCGACGCTGATGTTGACGGCTCTCATATCAGAACTTTGCTTTTAACTTTATTTTTCCGTTATTTTCCCCAAATTATTGAGAACGGTTATCTTTATATTGCCCAGCCGCCTCTTTATCGTCTTTCAAAAGCCAAGCAAATACAATACGCTTACACTGACGCGGATAAAGAAGAAATTTTAAGCTCAATGGGAAAAGACGGGGTTAATATCCAGCGCTATAAAGGTTTGGGAGAAATGAATCCGATTCAGCTTTGGGAAACCACTATGGATCCGGCAAATAGAGTGATGAAGCAGGTGACTGTTGAAAATATCAAAGAAGCCGATAAGATTTTTGATATTTTAATGGGCGACGAAGTGGCGCCGAGAAAAAGATTCATTCAGACCCATGCCAAGAAAGTGAAAAATTTGGATATCTAGTCCTCTGACAACTAACACCCGACGTTTAACCGATTCACAGGGGGTTGACAGAGTTTTTATTCAGTCCTAAGATAGAATTAAATAACCCCTGACGGGGTTTTTAAATCCAATGAATATTACAAGTTTACCGTCAAAAGCGATTAATTTTCTTAAAGAAGTCAGGATTGAATTAAAGCGGGTGACTTGGCCAACGCGGCAGGATACGATTAAATATACTTTGATTGTGATTGGTTTTAGCTTGGCCGTAGCCGCTTTTTTAGGCGGCTTGGATTTTTTGTTTACCTGGTTATTGAATAAATTTGTGATATAAATTATGCCGAAACAAGTAGAACAAGGAAAAAATTGGTATGTTCTCCATACATATTCCGGCTATGAAGAAGCCGTGGCCAGAAATTTAAAGCAGAGAATTGAAAGCATGGGAATGGAAGATAAGATTTTTAATGTCTTGGTGCCGACAGAAAAAAAGATTAAGATTAAAGCGGGCAAACGACAGATAGTTGAAGAAAAAATTTATCCGGGCTATGTTTTGGTGGAAATGGTAGTGACCGACGATTCCTGGTATGTGGTGAGAAATACTCCCAGGGTAACCGGCTTTATCGGCGCCGGCACTGTGCCGACCCCGATTTCTCCGGATGAAATAAAAACCATTCAAAAAAGAATGGGCGTTGAAGAGCCCAAGTATAAAATTGATGTGGCAATAGGGGATCCGGTAAAAATTACCGACGGCCCGTTTAAAGACTTTGACGGAAAGATCTCTGAAATTGACGAAGCCCGAGGAAAGATTAAAGTTTTGGTTTCTATGTTTGGACGGGAAACGCCGGTGGAGCTTGATTTCTTGCAGGTAAAGAAATTATAAACTTATGGCAAAACCCATTAAAACAATCGTAAAGTTGCAGATTCCGGCCGGACAGGCCAACCCGGCGCCGCCGGTCGGACCGGCTTTGGGCCAGCACGGTTTAAATATTTCTGAATTTTGCAGCCGATTTAACGAGGCGACTAAAGATAAATCCGGCGATATTATTCCGGTTGAAATTACGGTTTACGAGGACCGGACCTATACTTTTAAATTAAAAACTCCGCCGGCCTCCTTTCTTCTTAAAAAAGCGGCCGGTCTTGACAAAGGTTCCGGAGAGCCCCATAAAAATAAAGTAGGCAAAGTCAGTAAAGAACAAGTTAAGCAAATTGCTGAAAAAAAGATGGAAGACTTAAACGCAAATTCCGTGGAAGAGGCAGTAAGAATAATAGAAGGCACGGCGAGGAGTATGGGGATTGTGGTGGAGTAAAATATTATTCTTATGAAGAAAAAAAATCTTATTCTTCATATTTCTGTAATACATAAAGGTTATTTAGATTTTTTTAAAAAGAATTTAAATAAAATTTCCAATATATATATAATTGACGAAAAGCTCCAAAAAGAACTTTTAGAGATAAAGCCGGACATCGCTTCATTAGATGTTGATACAGTAAGAGATTTATTAGATAAAATTGGTTTTAAGAATATTTTAGTTCTTTCTAAAAATAATTTTAAAAAACTGGGAGATAGAGAGATAATTCTTATTCAGGACGAGATATCCCGCAACTTAGCGCAGAAATATTTAAGGGGGAAAAAAATAGAATGGCAGTCAGTTTTTTTACGATGGGACAAAGAGTTGGTATTGACTCAAAAACCATTAAAAGATATCATATCTTCCAAAAATTCTTTTGATATTAAAACAATGAAAGAGGCGTACAGAGAATCCGAAAGGAGTAGCGATTGGTGGCGACAAATCGGAGCAGTATTGGTTAAAAATAAAAAAATTATTCTTTGGGGAAATAATAAAGATTTACCAAGCGACCATACGCCGTATCAGGTTGGCGAAGTGCGCGATTTTTTCAAAGCCGGAGAAAGGCATGATTTAGCAAGTACAATTCATGCTGAAGAAAATATTGTTGCCCAGGCCGCTAAAAAAGGCATTTCACTTAAAGGAACATCGCTTTATGTTACTACTTTTCCTTGTCCTGTTTGCGCTAAACTTATTGCGCTTTCCGGTATAAAAAACATTTATTTCGCGGAAGGCGGCTCTAATTTTGACGCAAGAAAAGTTTTAGAAGCGGTTGGAATTAAAATTACGCGTGTTTTGTACAACCAGAAAAAATAAATTAAAGTTGATTTATTTTTTCTGGTTGTAAGCGCATTTGTTGTTTAACATTTAGAGAGGGAGAAGGTAATTGACTCTCTTTGTTTTTTATAATAAAATTAAAGCATGAAGCAGTATTTAGATTTATTAAAACATGTTTTAGAAAACGGAGAGAGAAAAGGAGATCCTCAAGGAGTGGGGAATATTGCTGTTTGCGGTTATCAGATGCGATTTAAGATGGACAATGGTTTTCCTTTGTTGACTACCAAGAAAGTATATTTAAAAGCAATTATTTATGAATTGCTTTGGTTTTTAAAAGGCGATACTAATGTTAAATATTTAAAGGACCATGGGGTAAGTATTTGGGACGAATGGGCAACTCCGGAGGCATGCGCTAAATACGGGAACCCGCCCGGAGAATTGGGTCCGATTTACGGAGAAAAGTGGCGCCGGTGGAAAAAGAGAGATGGCGGAATAATTGATCAAATAAGCGAAGCGATTGAAGAAATAAAAAAGTTTCCAGACTCCCGACGTTTAGTAGTCACTTCATGGGATCCGGAAGATGTTGACAAAGTCTTTGTCGCCCCTTGTCATTGTTTTTTTAAATTTTTCGTCGCGCAAGGAAAATTATCTTTACATCTTTTTCAGCGGAGCGCCGATGTGTTTTTGGGAGTTCCTTTTAATATCGCTTCTTATTCACTGCTTTTAATGATGATGGCGCAGGCGACAGGATTAAAAGCCAATGAGTTTATCCATACTTTATCCGATACCCATCTTTATCTTAATCACATAGAGCAGGCGAAACTGCAGTTAACCCGTGAACCAAAAACCTTGCCCAAGATGATTTTAAATTCTGAAATAAAAAACATCTTCGATTTTGATTACGAAGATTTTAAATTAGAGGGATATGATCCTCATCCGCCGATTAAAGCTGAAGTAGGCGTTTAATTAAATTAGAGTTTATTATCCTATGGGGAAGTTCACCACTTTTGAACCTTCTCTTTTTTTATCTTGCTTCGGAGAAATTATGTGAAAATGGATATGAGCGACAGAAGCGCCGGTAAAATTTGTGTCGCCGAATCTCGTAGCCAGAGCACCTCCTTTAATATTGTATTTTTTTATTGCCCATTGTGTTAAATTAGCCACACTTTCAAAATCTTTCTTTGTTAATTCATTAAATTGTTCTCTATGTTTTTCTCCGATAATAATAAGATGATATTGGCTGTTTTTGTATGGCCAACTATCGTGTGTTAGAAACCAACCGTTATTTTTCCTAAGAATCGGCTCTTTGTGGTATTTAAAATTTTCTTTGCAAAAAGGACATTTGCCTGTTAAGGCTATTTTTTTTATTACTTTTTTATATTCTTTCCCCTTTGCGTATTTTATATTAACAAATCTCGTCATTGTCCTTTTTTGGTTATATTGGAGAGTAGCGCCTCAACATGTTTTTTTATCATTCTTTCTATAATTTCCGTAGTGGAAGTATTTTCAGCTTGCCGGGGCAGAATTAAAACTTCGTCAGAATGTAACTTAATATCTTGAATTTGTTCTTCGGGATAACTTTCAGGAATAGTAACAAAAATATGGGGCTTAATTATTTTTATCAGTTCGTATTGCCATTTTCCGTCATCGTCAATGTCGTCAATCAGAGTAATATAGTCAACGCATTCTTGATATTTGAGCATTTCCATTCTTTCTTCTTGAGGAATAATGGGTCTAAGTTCGTTTTTTTTATATAACTTAATTCCCCGGTCGCTATCAACCCCCACTATAAGCACATCCCCGCGTTTCTTTGCTTCTATTAGATATCGCAAATGACCTATATGAAGCATATCCCAAGATCCTACGGTGCAGATAATCCTATGGCCCAAAATTTTATGAGCGTCAATATTTCTTTTTAGTTCCTGATAATCCAAAATAACGGAATTTTTTTGTACTTTCATATGATGTAGTGATTCTATTTAATACTTAAAAATATTGTAAAATATCATTTTATATTATAATATCAATAATAGATAAAAAAGACAATATTTATGATTATTTCAATTATTGTTGCCATAGGCAATAATCGCGTTATCGGGACAAAAAACTTTTTGCCTTGGAAATTACCAGCGGACATGAAGCATTTTCGCGAATTGACAATTGGGAAACCAATAATAATGGGGCAGAGGACTTTTGAATCTATCGGAAAGCCCTTGGCCGGTCGGACTAATATTATTTTAACCAAGGACATTAATTTTCGTCAACAAGGATGTATTATTGCCCATTCCATAAAAGAGGTAATGGATAAAGTAAAAGGAAATGAGGAGGTAATGATTGTCGGCGGCGCTTCAATATATGAACAGTTTTTACCTCTGGCTAATAGAATGTATTTGACCTTGATACATCATGATTTTAGCGGTGATGCTTATTTTCCAGAATTTGATTGGGATGACTGGAAAGAGACGGAGAGAATTGAAAATCAACCCGATAAAGAAAATCCTTATAAATATGCCTTTGTCACTTTAGAGAAGAAACTATAAAATGATTTTAGGGGTGGATCAATTATTAAAATTAGTTAAAGAAAAGAAATTAGTGGAAAATCTTTCCGAGCGCGAATTAACCAATCCGGAAGGCGCTGGTTTTGATTTGCGGCTGGGAGAAGTTTATAAAATTAAGGGAAAAAGTTTTTTGGGGATTGACGACAGAAAAACGCCGGAAGCGAAATTAGCGGCCAAATTTAACGAAAAGAAAAAAACCAGTTTTATTTTTAAGCCCGGCTCTTATTATTTAATGAAAACAATTGAGAAAGTTAATACCCCACAAGATATTTTAATTCTTTTTACGCCGCGAACTACTCTTTTTCGCTCCGGCTTAATGCTTTTTACCGCCACTTGTTCTCCCGGGTATTGCGGCGAATTAACTTTTGCCATTGCTAATTTAGGTCCATGCGAAGTAAAAATAGAATTGGGAGCAAGGGTAGCGCACGCGATGTTTTTTCAGGTTAAAGGCAAGACCAACTTATACCGCGGCCAATGGCAGGGAGGAAGGGTGACGGCCAAGAAAAAAGAAAAGCAAGTTTAGTTTTTATGAAAAATCTCAAAAAAACCGACCCGCAAATTTATAATTTAATCAAAAAAGAAATTGAGCGTCAAAAAGACGGCTTGGTTTTGATTGCTTCGGAAAATTACGCGAGCCCGGCCGTTCTTTCGGCCATGGCTACTCCTTTAAGCAATAAATATTCCGAGGGCTACCCGGGAAAAAGATATTACAGCGGCAATAAATTTATTGATAAAATTGAAAGCATAGGCATTGAGCGGGCGAAGAGACTCTTTAAAGCGGAGCACGCCAATCTTCAGCCCCATTCCGGCGCTCAAGCCAACGCGGCTGTTTATCTGGCTTTGGTTGGCTCCGGTGAAAAAATTTTGGGCTTTGACCTTTCTTGCGGCGGACATTTAACTCATGGTTCAAAGGTTAATTTTTCCGGAAAAATTTATAATTTTTCCTACTACGGCGTTAATAGGAAAACTGAATTGATTGATTTTAAAGAAGTAAGAAGAGCGGCCTTGAAATTTCGGCCAAAATTAATTTTAGCCAGCACTACTTCTTATTCAAGGAAGCTTGATTTTAAGAAATTCCGCGAGATTGCCGACGAAGTCAAGGCGTATCTAATGGCTGACATTGCTCATATTGCCGGCTTGGTTATTGCCGGGCTTCATCCCCAGCCATTTCCTTATTGCGATGTGGTGACAACGACCACTCATAAAACTTTGCGCGGCCCCCGCGGCGGCTTGATTTTGTCAAAAATAAAAGACCGACTGAATCCAAAAGAGAAAACTTTAGCGCAAAAAATTGATTCAGGCGTATTTCCCGGCATTCAAGGCGGGCCCTTAGAGCATGTGATTGCCGCCAAAGCGGTTTGTTTAAAAGAAGCGATGAATCCTTCCTTTAAAAAATATCAGAAACAAGTTATTTTAAACGGTAAAATTATGGCTGACGAATTTTTAAAGCAGGGTCTAAAAGTAATTAGCAACGGCACTGATAATCATTTGATGGTTATTGACGTCTCTTCTTTTGGAGATTCTAAAATAATTCAAGACGAATTAGGTAAAGTTGGTCTTTATATTAACAGAAACGCCATTCCCTTTGATACTCGGCCGCCTTATAATCCTTCAGGCGTTAGAATAGGGTCGCCGGCCATAACCACGCGAGGACTTAAAGAAAAGGAGGCGAGACAGGTTGCCCGTTTAATGTCGGAATTGATAAAAAACATTAACAGCCAAAAAATCAAAAAACAAATTAAATCAGAGGTTAGAAAAATAGTTAAAAGATTTCCCATATATGAAGATTTTCAATGGTAAAAAAGAGGCGGAGAAAATTTTACTGGACTTAAAAAATAAAATAAGCCCCGCACCTTTCAAGTATTCGATGCCTACGGCATCAAGAAAAATAGCTCTTGAAAAGTGCGGGGTAAAAAAAAATAAAAAGAAACTTAGATTGGCGATAGTCATGGTCGGTAAAAATCCCGCTTCAGAGCTTTATGTTAAATTGAAAAAAGAAGCGGCGGAAAAAATCGGCCTCGAAGTTATTGAGGAAAGATTTCAAAAAAACGCCAAAGAATTAAAAATTATCCAGAGGATAAAAGACTTTAACCAAGACAAATCAGTTGATGGCATTATTGTTCAATTGCCTCTGCCGACTGGTTTAAAAACGGAAAAAATTATTCAGTCAATCAGTCCCAAAAAAGACATTGACGGTTTTCATAAATTAAACAGAAAATTATTAAAAAAGGGGACACCTTATTTTTTTCCGGTTTTACCCTCGGCGATTTTAACCGCTCTTAAAAAATCAGGCAAAAATTTTAAAAATAAAAAAATATTGGCTTTGGTTAATTCAAATGTCTTTGGCCGGGTATTGAAAGATTTTTTTAAGATAAACAGCTTAAAGATTGAATATAATTTATTTGACAAAAAGGACATAAAAGATATTGTTAAAAAGGCAGATGTTTTAATTACGGTTTTGAATAAGCCAAATTTTATTAAGGGCTCAATGATTAAAAAGGAAGTTGTCTTGATTGACGCCGGGTTTATTAAAAAAGACAAAAAAGCCATCGGCAATATTGATAAAGAAAGCGTAGGAGAAAAAGCCGGTTGGCTTTCGCCAGTGCCCGGCGGAGTGGGGCCGTTGACAGTAGCCTTGCTTTTGAAAAATGTCTTTTTGGCTAGTCAACGGAGCTAAAATTGACCCAAAGGGCTTTCTGGTTTAAAATAAACTTGAACTTAGAAAGCCTTTTTTGTATTAAGAAAAAAATTATGAAATATCAGCCAACTATCGGTCTTGAGATTCACGCGGAATTAAAAACAGAGAGCAAAATGTTTTGCGATTGCCCGAATAACCCAACGGCTCAAGAGCCGAATATTTATATTTGCCCGATTTGTACTGGTCAGCCCGGAAGTTTGCCCGTTATTAACCAAAAAGCAGTTGAATATGTTTTAAAAACCGCTTTGGCTCTAAATTGCGAAATTCCGGAATTCTCCAAGTTTGACCGCAAAAATTATTTTTATCCGGATTTGCCCAAGGGCTATCAAATTTCTCAATACGATAAGCCATTATCAGTGAATGGTTTTTTAGAAATAAACGGCCGAAAAATCAAGATTACGCGGATTCATTTAGAAGAAGACACCGGAAAATTAATCCACTCAAAAGGCGCTGATTATTCCTTGGTTGATTTTAATCGGGCCGGCGTGCCTTTAATGGAATTGGTAACGGAACCGGATATTACAACGGCTCAAGAAGCGCGGCAATTTAGCCAAGAACTTCAGTTGATTTTACGATATTTAGGGGTTTCTGACGCTGATATGGAAAAGGGGCAGATGCGAGTGGAAGCGAATATATCGCTTAAGGACTCGGGTAAAAAACTCGGCACGAAAGTAGAAGTTAAAAACCTTAATTCATTTAGGTCAGTGGAGCGGGCCATAGAATACGAAATCAAAAGACAAGCGGATTTATTGGAATCCGGCGAGAAAATAATTCAGGAAACCCGCGGCTGGGACGATAATAAGCAAAAAACTTTTTCTCAAAGAACTAAAGAAGAAGCGGAAGATTACCGTTATTTTCCGGAGCCGGACTTGCCGCCGCTCAAAATCTTTAATCTTAAATCTAAAATCTTAAATCTTATTTTGGAGTTGCCGCAAGCTCGCCGGGAAAGATTTAAAAAGGAATATCAACTGCCGGAAAAAGACATTGAGATTTTAGTTAATCAAAAAAAATCAGCCGATTATTTTGAGGGGGTTTGCTCTGAATTTAATCAGACAGAGGAAGCTAAGGAAAAACTTTCTCTTCAAAAATTATATAAATTAACCGCTAATTATTTATTAACTGAAATTCCCCGGATTGCCGACGTTTTAAAAATTATTGATTATAGTTTGCCGGAAAAAATTACAGCCGAGAATTTTTCTGAATTTATTGTTTTGATTGAAAAAGGAGAGATCTCCAGCTCCGCTGGCCAGCTTGTTTTAAAAGAAATGTTTTTAACCGGCGCTGACCCGACTCATATTATTGAAGATAAAGGGCTTAAACAGGTGAGCAGTGAGGATGAATTGACAAAAATAGTTGAACAAGTTATAAAAAACAATGAACAATCAGTAAAAGATTATAGAGCGGGCAAAGAAAACGCTTTACAATTCTTGGTCGGCCAAGTAATGCGGGAAAGTAAAGGCAAGGCTAATCCGCAAATTGTGAGTAAAATTTTAAAAGATTTTTTATCCTAAAAATTCTTTTATTATTTTTTCCGCTTCTTGATAATTCTTTATCCAGTGGATTCTTTTGTCGCGCTTAAACCAGCTTATCTGGCGCTTGGCGTATTGACGGGTATGAAGCCTTATTAGTTCTTTTGCTTTTTCTAAGTCAATTTCATTTCTTAAATACCGGCCGATTTCTTGATAGCCAATGCCGCTCATTGAAGGCAGATTAAAACTATATTTTTTGGCTAAATTTTTTACTTCGTCTATAAGACCGGCATGGATCATTTTATCCACTCGCCGGTCTATTTTTTTATCAAAAATATTTTTGGCCGGCTTAAGGCCGATTTGCAATACATTAAAAAGAGCTCGGCCTTTTTTTCTTTGTTTGGAAAACGGCTTTTTTGTAATAAGACAAACCTCTAATGCTCTGATGATTCTTCGCGGATTATCCGGCTCTATAAAATGTTTTGCTCCCGGGTCTAATTTTAAGAGTTTTTGATATACTTTTTTTAGTCCTTTTTGTTTTATTTCTTTTTCTATTTTTTCCCTTAATTCCGGCTGGGGTTTAACTTTAGGGATTTTTAGATTGTCAACAACAGCCCAGATGTATAACCCGGTGCCGCCGACCAAAAAAGGCAATTTACCTCGCTTGTGAATATCATTGATAGTTTTAATAGCTAATTTTTTATATTGAGCCAGAGTAAATTCTTGATCAGGCCTGACTATATCAATTAAGTTTAGGGTCTGACCCTCGCGAGGGTCGGACCCTAATGATTTAGCGGTTCCAATATCCATTTCTTTATAAATTTGTCTTGAGTCCGCAGAAATAATTTCACCATTAAATCGGCCAGCTAATTTAATGGCCAGAGCTGATTTACCGGAAGCGGTTGGTCCTAAGATAACAATTAAAAATGGTTTTCCACTTGACATAAATTTTTTCTTTCCTCTGTGATTCCAATTATTTATGGAGCAGTTAATGCTCCTCTTTTTTTATTTATAATTTTATTCAAATAAAAGAGGAGGGTCTTGACATAGTTTTTTGAATGGATATAATGGCAATAGTTAGGCACCTAGTTCTTTGAGAGGGGGACTGCGGCCTGTGCTGAGTGTAGGTTATCCGAAAAGCGCAGGTTAACCTATAATAATTAAGCGCAGTCTCCGCCGAAAAAAAACGAAATCGCAGAGTGGCCGTACGGGCCCCTCCGCCCGGCTTACCACCATCCACTAGGCCCAGCGGCCTCCTCTGCGATTTCAATAACAGGAACTGTAGCGAAAAGCCGGATGTCCTAATAGACATCCATAATCGCTAAACTCTCTACAGTTCCTTTTTTCTTTTTGGGGCTATAAAGGCCCGCTTTTTTATTATCTGGAGTAGCGGAGCGAAGCTCCGCGATAATCGCGAAGCTCACTTCGTTCGCTTCGCTACTCCATTTTTATTTTTGTCTAAAAAGTCTTGTAAAATTTTCCATCTTCTTTTCTTTTCATCGTTAGACACATTATCTTTTAGTTTTGCCGCGGCAGTGCCGGGCCTGGGAGAGTAACGGGCAATGTAAGCGCTGTCAAATTTAGCCCATTTTATCAGTTGAGCCGTATTTTGGAATTGTTTTTTTGTTTCTGTGGGAAAGCCGACAATGATGTCAGTTGAAATTTTAACCTCCGGAATTTTTCGGCGGATTTTTTTTATGAGATTTTTGTAATGGCTGACCGTATAGCCCCGGTTCATTTTTTTAAGAATTTGATTATCGCCGGACTGAATCGGCAGATGGATTTCTTTAGCTATTTTTTTACTTTGGCTTATTGTTTCAATCAATTCATCGGACATATCTTTTGGGTGAGAAGTAAGAAATTTAAGTTGGAAATCACCCGGGATATTGTTGAGTATCCGGAGTAAGCCGGGAAAACTAACCCCTTTCAATTTGTCATCTTGAGCTTTAGCGAAGGATCCCGTGGATTTACTATTTGCCGCGAGATTCTTCGCTTCGCTCAGAATGACGTTATTATAACTATTCACATTCTGCCCCAGTAAAATAATTTCTTTACAGCCGTTTTTAACTAAATCTTTCACTTCTTTGATAATTTCTTTAGCCGGTCTTGAGCGTTCCGGGCCGCGCGTATAAGGGACAGCGCAATAACTGCAAAAATTATTACAACCGGTCATAATCGGCATATAAGCTGTTTTTAATGATTGATATTTCGGCTTAATGGAGAAATCGCAGAAAGGCCAGAGTTCATTAACCTGGTTTTTTAATTTTTCTCTATCTTTTTTAAGCAGACAACCAGTCAGGATAGTTTTTAGTTTTGAGTTTTTAGTTTTGAGTTGATTGATTTTGGCGTAAAGCCGGTCAATGGCTGATTGGCGGACTGAACAAGCATTGAGTACGATTAAATCCGCCTCGGCTAATTTTTGAGCCGCTTGATGGCCTTGTTTTTCCAGTTGAGCCGCAATCCGTTCGCTGTCTGATTTATTCATTTGGCATCCGTAGGTTATAATATGATATTTGGACATTAAAATAATTAAATAAGGAGGATGACTTTTGGAACAATCTGGAGCGAGCGGGCACGGTTTTCTGCGAAGCAGAAAGAGCGAGCGGAAGCTTGAGTGAAAAATCCTCGCTGGGGATTTTTCACGTTTCCAAAAGTCATCCTCCTTATTAATTAGAGACTAACAGAACTACAAATAATTTTCAAGATTTTGCTGATTAGGAGAAGTGTGTTATACTAAAATAATTCCTATGGACAAAATTCATTTGTCAGTCATTATTCCGGCTTACAACGAAGAAAAGTCTATCAGCAACACATTGCTGGCTGTTGATAATTATCTTTCCAAACAAAATTATTCCTATGAAATTTTGGTGGTGAACGACGGCTCAAAAGATAAAACAGGTAAGATAGTTGAAAATTTTAAAAATTTAATTAAGAATTTACGGCTGATTGACAACCAGTCCAATCGCGGCAAGGGTTATGTGGTGAGAAGGGGGATGCTTGAGGCCAAAGGCCAATACCGTCTTTTTATGGACGCGGATAATGCTACCAGCGTGGAACATTTGGAAAAAATATGGCCCTTTTTAAAAGAGGGCTTTGAAGTGGTTATCGGCTCAAGGGACAGAAAAGACGCGGCCGGAGCCAAACAGGCCGTGTCTCAATCATTTTTAAAAAGACAATTGGGTAATTCCGCGAATCTTTTAATTCAGCTGGTGGCTGTGCCGGGCATCTGGGATACTCAATGCGGCTTCAAAGTTTTTTCAGCCGAAGCGGCCCAAAATATTTTTTCCAAGTGCCTGATTGACCGCTGGGGTTTTGACATTGAAGCACTGGCTTTGGCCAGACGCTTGGGTTATAAAATAGCGATTATTCCCGTTTATTGGGTTAATAATCCAAACAGCCGTGTCAATTGGAAGGGGTATCTTAAAACATTTGCCGAGCTTTTTAAAATTAAATGGAATTTAATTACGGATAAGTATCAATTGAAAATTTAAAATTAGAAATTTAAAATATTTATGAATTCCGCGTCAGAACTACGTTTAGATTTAGTTTCCAATGACTGGGTGGTCATTGCCACCGGTCGGGGTAAAAGACCCGAGACTTTTGCCAAACATAAAAGAGCCAAAGAGATGATTCTGGAAAAAGATTGTCCTTTTTGCCAAACTAAAATTTTAGAAGAACAAGGAATAAAATTAAGACACGATAAACCGGACGGTTCATGGAGTTTATTGGTCGTGGACAACAAATATCCGGCTTTTTCTAAAGGAGAAGAGCCTAATGAACGGACAGAGGGCCCCAATAAAGCGATGAACGGCCTTGGTTTCCACGAGGTGATTGTTACTCGCGATCATAAAAAACAAATGGCTCAATTTTCCAAAGAAGAAATTAGGGAAGTAATTGACGCTTACCAGTCAAGGTATTTAGACTTGATGAAGGAAAAATTCATAAAATACATTTCTATTTTTCATAATCATAAAAAAGAAGCGGGCGCCACAGTGGCTCATCCGCACTCTCAATTGATCGCGATTCCGGTTATGGATCCGGATTTAAGGGGGAGTTTAGAAGGGGCGGAGATGTATTATCAAAAAAATAGAAAATGCGTTTACTGCGCGATGATTGATTGGGACATAAAAGACGGACAGCGCGTTGTTTATGAAAACGATAAATTTATTGTTCTTTGCCCTTTTGCTTCCCAAGTTTCTTTTGAAGTCAGAATTTATCCCAAAGAGCACTCGGCTTATTTTGAAAAAATGAGCGAAGAAGAAAAAGATTTTTTTACCGACGCTTTCCGTGTCGCTTTAAACAAGATTTATCAGGGGCTTAACGATCCGGCTTATAATTTTTATTTTCACACGGCGCCCTTAGACAGCGGAAGTTATAAGCATTATCATTGGCATTTGATTATTCTGCCAAAGACCGCGGTTTGGGCCGGATTTGAATTAGGCACCGGCATAGAGATTTCTACCATTGAGCCGGAAAAGGCAGCGGAGTTTTTGAAAAAACAATAAATTACTCATTACTAATCCACTTATGCCTCCTCAACTAATAACTTTTCTTATAGCGGCTTCGCCGATCTTTGAACTGCGCGGCGCTATTCCAATGGCTTTGGGAATTTACAATCTCTCGCCCCTGAACGCTTTTTTTTGGGCCGTATTAGGTAATATTCTCCCTGTGATTTTTCTTCTTTGGCTGTTAGAGCCTTTATCAAAATATCTAAGCCATCATAATTATTTTTTTAACCGATTTTTCGCCTGGCTTTTTGAAAGGACGCGGAAAAACCACAGCCGTCAGTTTGAAGTCTGGGGCGGTTTAGCTTTGGTTACTTTTGTGGCCATTCCTTTGCCCCTGACCGGCGGCTGGAGCGGCGCCGTGGCCGCTTTTGTTTTTGACATACCCTTTAAAAAAGCCCTGCCTTTAATTTCTTTGGGCGTTATTATAGCCGGTATAATAGTTACTTTAATTAGTCTTAGTTTTTCAGTGATTTGAAATATATATGGACAAAAAAACACTAATCATCGCCAATTGGAAGTGCAATCCCCTTACCAGAAAAGAAGCGGAGCATCTTTTAAAAGTTATCAATGGCGGAATTAAACTGACAAAAGATATTGAAGTCGTTATTTGCCCGCCGTATATTTATTTATCGGGTTTTAATCTTAAGACTTTAAATTTTATTTTAGGCGCTCAAGATTGCCACTGGGAGCAGAAAGGCGCTTTTACCGGCGAAGTTTCCCCTTTGATGTTAAAAGATTTAGGCTGTCAGTACGTTATTGTCGGCCATTCTGAAAGACGCAGATATTTCGGCGAAACAGACGAAATAATTAATAAAAAAATTAAAGCGGCTCTAAAAGCGCGGCTTAAGCCGATTTTTTGCCTTGGCGAAGAGACGAAGGATACTTTTGATTCAGAGGGGAAACAGCTCAATGAAATGAATTTAATTGTTCAAGAGCAATTAGAGAAAGCTGTCGCGGGTATTTCTTCCAATCGAATAAACGATGTAATTATTGTTTATGAACCGGTTTGGGCCATTAGTTCCAATAACGGGGTTTCCTGTTCTTCTGACGAGGCAATGCAGGCCAGATTATTTATTAAAAAAATTTTAAGCAAACTCTACAGCCGCCGGCTGGCCGAAGAAATAAAAATTCTTTACGGCGGAAGCGTGACGGCCAAAAATAGCTCTGATTACATTAAAAAAGCCGGAATGAACGGGCTATTGGTGGGAGGAGCCTCTCTTAATGCGAGCGAGTTTATAAGAATAGTAAAAGGAGTTTATGAAATTTCTCCGCGATTTTAATTTTTATAATAAACGCGTTCTGGTTCGGGCTGATTTTAATGTTTCTTTTGGCGATGATGGACGAGTTGATGATAAAGAAGATTGGCGCCTAAAAGCAACTCTTCCGACTATAAATTATTTATTAAACCAAAAAGCTAAAATCATTCTTTTAGCTCACCTTGGAAGACCCGAGGGCAAAATTATAGAGAACTTGCGTTTAAATCCAATCGCTCAAAGATTAGAAGAACTTTTGGGCCGACCCGTTATTAAATTGGATGACTGTCTTGGCCGGGAAGTCGAAGAAAGGTTGAAAGCTCTTCAAAAAGGAGAAATTATTTTATTAGAAAACATCCGTTTTTATCCGGGAGAAAAAAATAATCAGGAAGATTTTATTCGGGGTTTGGCTAAATTAGGCGAAATATATGTCAACGATGCCTTTGGCACAAGTCATCGGGCTCATGCTTCATTTGTTGGTCTGCCTAAATATTTACCTAGTTGCGCTGGTTTACTTTTGGAAAAAGAAGTTAAAGTTCTTTCTACTCTTTTAGAGAAACCCGAACATCCGTTAACGGTGATAATTGGGGGAGTGAAAATTTCCACTAAAATTAAAATGATTAAGAACTTTTTAGATAAGGCAGATGATTTAATTTTGGGCGGCGCTTTGGCCAATACGGTTATCGGTGCCAAGGGACTGGCCATTGGTAAGTCAATCGTTGAGGAAGAAATGGTAGAGGAAGTACAAAAATTAGAGCTGACTAATATTAAACTTCATATTCCGGTAGATGTTGTTGTTTCTGTTGATTCAAGCGGTCAAGCTCCGAGCAGGGTGGCCCCGGTTGGCAATACCCAAAAAGAAGAAATGATTTTAGATATTGGGCCGGACACTATTGAGCTTTTTAAAAGGATTATCAGTCAGGCCAAAATAATTATTTGGAATGGTCCGATGGGCCTTTTTGAAACGGAGAAATTTACTCAAGGAACAAAAGAAATAGCAAAAGCCATTGCTCAAAGCTCGGCTTTTTCTTTAGTTGGCGGCGGAGACACTGTGAATTGTTTGAGCCAGTTAAGTTTAACAGAAAAAATCAGCCATATCTCCACCGGTGGCGGAGCCATGCTTCAATTTTTGGCTGGCGAGAAATTGCCGGGCATAGAAGCCCTAAAATAATTTTTATGAACTGGCACCTTAAACCGAAAGCGCCGGAAAATTTTATTAAACAATTTCCCGAATACAGCCCTTTGGTTTTACGGCTTTTATATAATCGGGAATTAAAAACTCAACCGCGAATAGATGAGTTTTTTAATTCTGATTACGAGCAGGATCTTCATGACCCATTTTTATTTAAGGGAATGAAAAAAGCGGTTAGTCGGATTTTGAAAGCCGTTAAAAAACAGGAAAAAATAGCAGTTTACGGAGACTATGACGCGGACGGAGTTTCTTCAAGCGCTATTTTAATGACCGCTTTAAGAAGAATCGGGGCTAAAAACTTAAATATCTATATTCCTGACAGAAACAGAGAAGGCCATGGCTTAAAATCAGAAGCGATTAAGGAATTAATAAGTCAGGGGACGCAACTGATTATTACTTTAGATTGCGGCATCACTAATGTCAAAGAAGTGAAATTGGCTAATTCCTTGGGAGCGGAATTTATTATAGTTGACCATCACCGCTGTCTAAAAAAAATGCCAGCGGCTAAAGTTATCGTAAATCCGCATCAGCCCGGCGATAAATATCCTTTTAAAGACTTAGCCGGCGCCGGCGTTGCTTTTAAACTGGCTCAAGCTCTTTTAAAAAGTAATTACCAGAGTGTTTCTAAAAATATTTATTATAAAGAAGAGAGCGAAAAATGGTTTTTGGATTTAGTTGCCTTAGCCACTATCGCCGATGTTATGCCTTTGGTCGGAGAAAACAGAACCTTGGTTAAATACGGTTTAGGAGTTTTAGCTCAAACTAAAAGAATCGGGCTTCAGGAACTGATGAAGATAGCCCGGTTGAATCCGGCTATAACCAAGCATTCTTTAAACGGCGAGCCGCCTTCTACGAATCTTGACGCTTATTCTCTTGGTTTTGTTTTAGCGCCTCGGCTTAATGTCGCTTATCGGCTTGACCACGCCAACACCGCTTATCAGCTTTTAATGACTGAATCAAAGAAAGAAGCGGAAGACATAGCCAAACATTTAGATATGCTTAATCGTCAGAGACAACAGCTGGTAGATAGGGTTATTCGGGAAATAGAAAGGCGGTTAAATCATTCTTCCAAACTTAATAAAATTATTATTGAAGGAGACGAGGGGTGGCCGGCTGGCGTGGTTGGATTGGCGGCCGGTAAAATCAGTGAAAAATACCACCGGCCGAGCATTATTTTTCATTTAGACAAAGAATTTATTCTTGCTTCTTGCCGAAGTATCCCTCAATTTAATATAATTGAAGCAATTTCAAAGGGCGCTGATTTATTAAATGATTTTGGCGGTCATCCCGGCGCCGCCGGTTTTAATATTTTAAGAAAAAATTTAGAACCGTTCAAAAAACTAATTTCAACCATAGCCGATCAAGGACTCAAAGACGAAGACTTAAAACCCGTCTTAGAAATTGACAGCCAACTTTCAGCAGATGAAATGTCTTTTAAAAATTACGACCAGATTCAATCTTTCGCTCCTTTTGGTCAAGCCAACCCCGAGCCAAAATTTTTAGTCCGAGGGCTAGAAATTAGCGATATAAAAGTGGTAGGCAATAACGGAAAACATTTAAAGCTGGAATTGACCGCGGCGCTTCATCAGTCAAAATTAATTAAAAGAATAAAAGCCATTGGTTTTGGTTTGGGAGAAAAAATAAAGGGATTTAAAACAGGCGATAAAATTGATGTAGTTTTTAAATTTATAGTGGACGAATGGAACGGAAGACGGGACTTACAGATGAAGATTGTGGATTTGAAAAATCACGAATAAAATCTCAAATTTTTACACGAATTATCACGAATATAATAATTATATTTGTGAGCAATTATTCGTGTATATTCGGGAATGAATTCGTGATAAATATTAGTGATTATTATTTATACCGACGGCGGGTCAAGGGGCAACCCGGGACCGGCCGCTATCGGCGTGGTTATTTGTAACGACAAAAATCAGCCGACAAAAAAATATTCCGAATACATTGAAGAAGCGACTAATAACGAGGCCGAATATTCCGCGGTGATTTTTGCCTTGAAAAAAGTCAGGGCTTTATTTGGCAAAGAAAAAATCAAGACCATGGAAATAAAAATTCGCTTAGACAGCGAGCTCGTCGCCAAACAATTAAATCATCAGTATAAAATTCAGGAAGAAAATTTAGGAAAATTATTTCTTAAAATCTGGAATCTGCTTTTGGATTTTGGGAAAGTAAGTTTTAAGCAAATTAAAAGAGAAGAAAATCAGGAAGCGGACAGATTAGTCAACGAAGCTTTGGACAACCAAGGCAGGAATCAAATGCTTTTGTAGGTTTCCGGAATTATTTGACAAAGACTTTATTTATGGTAATATAAAAATAGTTCAAGTTCTTAAGATTTCAGCGCCAGGCAGGTAAGCCAGATAGTCGCTTCCGTGTTTTTTCTAAGCGCGGGAGAGGAAAGTCCGGGCACTCCCTTGATTTTTAATCAAGGAGCAGGGTAGCGGGTAACGCCCGTCTGCGTGAGCACAGCTCACGGACAGTTAACAATTTACAATTGACAATTAACAGCACGAATTTTTTTAGAAAATTAAATTCTTTTTTGTCAAAAGTTAAATGTTGAGTGTTAATTGTTCGCAAGCTGTACTTGCGTAAGAGGTACGAACAGAGACGCCGAGACCCGAAAGGGCCGAGGCGCCAAGCGTACTAACTTGTTATGCGCTTGGCGAGTCCCAATGGAAACATTAGGGGTGAAACGGCCAAATCCTTACCTGGGCGCAAGAGCAAACCTAATCAGAGTCTTTTATTTTATGATTCTCGGTTAGTGAAAAGTAGCTCGCTTGAGCCTAATGGCAACATTAGGCCTAGACAGATGACTATCATCAGTTGTTTTAAACGACTGACACAGAACCCGGCTTACGGCTTGCTTGCCCCGCGCTGAAATTTTACCTAAGACGCAAATTTAAAAGCGGTTGGAGTTTTTCTCCAGCCGCTTTTTATTTTTCACCTCTTTTCTGAAAAGTTTTATTTTATTCCTAACGAAGTTAGGATTTGATTGTTAAGTTCTCCGGTTTCGGCCAACCCTTTTGATTTTTGGTATTGCTGAATAGCTGTTTTTGTCTTTTTCCCCATAACACCATCAGCCGGGCCAGGGTTATAACCAGATTCTGTTAATTTTTGCTGGGCTTGTAGAATTATTGGATCAGGTTTCCTTTTGAGTTTTGGGGCGGAAATGACAGGGGTTGAAGTTGTAGCGGGCGTAGCTGATCTAACTACACCTTCAGCAAAAGCGTTTTCGCCAACCCAATTAACTGCGTTGATGATACAAGCCCTGATCGCTTTTTGGATAGGAGTTTTATATGAGGCGCTTAAACTAATTAAGGTATCGCCAAATATTCCTCCTATCCCAGCTTCTATGTCCCGGGGTTTGCCTTCCACTGATGTGGCGTTCACAATTCTGCCTGTTTTTGCGTCAACTAACCGAATATCAATGGCCACATGGTCTTGGCTCATTCCGGCGGAAAAGACTTTTTCAGCTATACCGCCGATTATTCCGCCTATTAGACCACCACCCAATCCACCAGTCATAATGGTGCCCAGAGTAGAACCGGCTTGAGTTCCTACTCCGCCACCAATCTCGGCTTGCTGGGCAGTGAATTCAGTAACTGCTCCGTAGATTAAGAGTTCCGCGCCTTCTATTTCTCCGATTGAGGCAGCGGTTTCTCTTTTAACCCTGCCCGAAGCGCCTAACTCTTGCTCCTCTAAAATGTCTTGGACAGCTTGCCTTTCCAAGACGATAAACCTATTAGTTTGAACTAGGGCAGTGACTATTTGGTCAGCCATTCCATCGCCGATAGGATCTCCTTGACCAATAGTCCCTCCAAAAACAGAAGACTGGACTTGGGCTTGGTAATGGGTGCCGGTTTTATTTTCAAAACTCATTACCGCTACCCGGGCTTTTGGGCCAACAGGCAATTCTCGTTGGGCTTGAGCAACTGTTTGAGGCGAGGTAGAAGTTACTTTTGTGGGGTTCATAAGCTCGGCGCAGCCGATCAAAACGAGTGAAAAAGATAAAAGAATAGTAAGCAATATTTTCTTTTTCATTTCTATTCACTCCTTTCCAAAGTAATCCTTAGGTTAATAGTAGTTGCGGTTTTTATTTCTATTTCTTTCCAATGTTTTTTGTACCCCTCCTTTCGCGCTTCTATTTGGTATTTGCCAATCAGTAAACCTAATTCCCGGCTGCTTATTGGATAACCATTCAATAAAACTTCTGCGTCTTGGGGCATAACTTGGATGGATAGTTTCCCCGCCTCCTTTATTTCCATGGGATAAGGCGATTCATATTTCTGTTTGTACTCCCGCGGATAATAGGGATAGTAATAAGGGTAGTATCCGGGGGAAAGGGAGGATATATCTAGATTAGAACCACCAAAAAAGAATCCTCCTCTGTTAAAACTATGACGGAAAGGGAAAATTTCCCCCGGGAAAAAACTTTCTTTCTCCCAACAGAAAGCAAACCCTTCTAAAAGTATCCATACAATAAATATCACTACTATCTTTTTCATCTCACATCCCTCCTTTTGTGGTTATAGGTTACGATTCAGGATTTATTTCTTAATATTAAATATTAAAAACAGAAAAAAGGTGAAAAATTTTAAAAGAGCTGGCAGTCAACTATTTTTCGGCTTTTGTTATTAGATTAAGAAATCCGGTTATAATTGTCAACCCCGCACCTATTGAGGATAGACAAATTTACTTTGTAAATTTGTTTCTTTTATTGAAATCCTCAATAGGTGCGGGGTCAAGGCCTTGATTTAGTTTCTGTTTATGGCAGAATAAAAGCAATGAGACGTTCGGAGCTTATTTTTACCGCTGTTTTAGTGCCTTTGGATTTTTTGATGCTTTTAGGCGCCGCTTTTGCCGCTTATTTTTTGCGCGTTAACCCTTGGATAGTAAAATACCGGCCGGTGCTTTTTTCTTTAAATCTGCCTTTTGAAAAATATTTTCTTTTAGTTTTTGGAGTTTCTGTTTTTCTTTTGGTTGTTTTTGCTTTAGTCGGCCTTTATAAAATTCAGCCGGTCAGGCGGCCTTTGGAAGATTTTTCTAAGATTATCATTGGTGTTTCAGCCGGTATTATTGTCTTGGTTTTTTATATTTTTCTTCGCCGGGAATGGTTTGACTCCCGTTTTTTGGTGCTGGCTGGTTGGTTTTTAACTATTGTCTTTGTGACTTTCGGCCGGTATTTAATGAGCAAGATTCAGACTTATTTAATCAGGAAATATCAATTTGGCGCTCACCGGGTTTTAGTGATCGGAGAAGACTATATCAGTCAAAAAGTTATTCAAAACATCAAAAAAGAACCAAGTCTGGGTTATGTTTTAATTAAGAACTTAATTGAGCCCAACATAGAGGAAGTCAGAAATAAAGTTAAAAATCCGGGCGTGGACGAGATAATTTTAGCTGACCCGGATTGGCCAAGAGAAAGAGTTTTGGAGTTGATTGATTTTTGCGAAGAAAAACATTTGGTTTTTAAGTTTGTGCCCAATCTTTTTCAAACTTTAACGGCCAATACTTTTGTTGAAACCGTGGGCGATTTGCCGATTGTTGAGCTGAAAAGAACTTCCTTGGACGGCTGGGGAAAAATTATTAAAAGAATAGTTGATGTTAGCGGCGCCTTTTTAGGTTTAATTTTAATCAGTCCGTTTTTCGGTCTTATCGCTTTTATCGTCAAATGGGATTCAGCCGGTCCGGTTTTAGTCAAGTTAAAAAGAATAAGCCATGGGAAAGAATTTAATCTTTATAAATTTCGGTCAATGATAGAAGGCGCGGAAGATTTAAAAAAATTTTTATGGGCATATAACGAGAGAAAAGACGGTCCTTTATTTAAAATCAGAAAAGATCCCCGCGTGACGAGAGTTGGCCGCTTTTTGCGTAAGTACAGAATCGATGAGCTTCCCCAACTAATCAATGTTTTAAAAGGGGAGATGAGTTTGGTCGGACCCCGACCGCATCAGCCGGATGAGATAGCCAAATACCAAAAACATCATAAAAAAGTTTTAGCCATTAAGCCGGGCATTACCGGCTTGGCCCAAGCCAGCGGCAGTTCGGAGCTGTCTTTTGAAGAAGAAGTGAAATTAGACACTTATTATGTTGAAAATTGGTCTCTTTTAAAAGACTTAAAGATTTTTCTAAGAACTTTGGTTATTTTATTTAAAGACCGCTCCGCTTGCTGATTTAAAAATATGAAAGTTGCTTTGGTTCACGACTACTTAAATCAATACGGAGGGGCGGAAAGGGTATTAGAAGCGCTGTGTCAGATTTTTCCCGAAGCGCCGATTTATACCCTGCTTTATGATAAAAAAAAGACCGGCCGCGCTTTTGAAAACAGAAAAATACACACTTCATTTTTACAGAAAATTCCCTGGCTTAAGACTCACCATCGTTCTTTTTTGATGCTTATGCCTTTGGCTATTGAGCAGTTTGACCTTTCAGAGTACGATTTAGTTATCTCTGATTCCGCGAGCTTTGCCAAGGGCGTCATAACAAAACCAAAGACGGTTCATATTTGTTACTGCCATACGCCGACCCGCTACGCCTGGGACGACAGCCATAAATACATTGAAGAATTCGGCTATTCCAGCGTGGTTAAAAGAATTATCCCTTTTTTTATGAATTATATTCGTCTTTGGGATGAGATGGCGGCCCAAAGAGTGGATGAATTTATAACTAATTCTCATTTTGTCGCTAACCGGATTAAAAAATATTATCATCGGGAAGCCGTGGTAATTCATCCGCCGGTCAAAACGAATTTATTCAATATTTCTTCAAACACAGACGATTACTTTTTAATGGTCGGTCGTTTTCTGCCTTATAAACGTTTTGATTTGGCGATTGAGGCCTTTAACCGGCTGGGCTGGCCGCTAAAAATCGTCGGCGACGGACCGCAAAAAATTCAGCTGAAGAAAAAAGCTAAAGACAACATAGAATTTACGGGCTTAGTTTCTGATGAAAAATTAAAGAATTTTTATACCCACTGCCGGGCTTTTATTTTCCCGCAGGAAGAAGATTTTGGCATCGCGCCGGCCGAAGCCATGTCAGCCGGCCGGCCGGTTATCGCGTATCGGGCCGGCGGCGTTTTAGAAATCATTAAAGAAGGAACAACCGGTTTATTTTTTGACAAACAAACGCCGGAATGCCTGATAGAAACCCTAAAAAAATTTCGTTCTTCTGATTTTGATTCTCAAACAATTCGTCAGCACGCCCTTCAGTTCAACGAGGAGGTATTTAAGAATAAAATAAGAGATTTTATTAATAAAATTCCTAATATCTAAATCCTAATGCAAATTTCAAAAGAATAATTAGACATTAGTCATTTGAAATTTAATATTTTATTAGAAATTATAAATTAGGGTTTAGAAATTTAATTTGTGACCATCGGTATAGACATCCGGGTTCTGGCCCGCGGCGCCCGAACCGGAGTTGAGGAATATACCCTTAATCTCCTTCCTTGTTTGTTTGACTTGGATAAATCAATCCAATACAAACTTTTTTATAACGCTTTTCAAAAAGAAATTTTAGATTATCCTTGGTTAGGTTTGCCTAATGTTCGGCTTTATGATTTTAGGATTCCCAACCGTTTTTTATTTGTTTTTGCCCGCTATCTGCGTCAGCCAAAAATTGACCGGCTTTTAAAAGGTGTTGATATTTTTTTTAACCCTCATTTTTTTGTCGCTCCTGTTTCTTTAAGGTGCAAAAAAATAATTACCTTTCATGATTTATCTTTTGAACATCATCCCCAATTTTTCTCTTGGCGTAAAAGGGGCTGGCAGAGATTTTTAATGAACGCGCGCTCTGAAGCGAAAAAGGCGGATAAAATTATCGCGGTTTCAGAGTCAACTAAAGAAGATTTGATCAGTCTTTATAAAATTGAGCCGGAGAAAATTAAAGTGATTTATTCGGGAGTGAATAAAGAATTTAGAATTAAGAATTTAGAATTAAGAATTAAAGAAAAAATTAAAAAGAAATACGGTTTGCCTGATAAATTTATTTTATATTTCGGCACCATAGAGCCGCGAAAAAATATTATTGGTTTAATCAAGGCGTTTGAATTATTAAAATCTAAATCAGGTTTCAAGTTAGTCATCGCCGGCGCCAAGGGCTGGCTCTGTCAGGATATTTTTAAAACAGCCGGAGAATCAAAATACGGCCAAGATATTATTTTTACCGGCTTTATTGAAGAGAAAGACAAGCCCGAGCTTTACAATTTAGCCGAGCTTTTTGTCTACCCGAGTTTTTTTGAGGGTTTTGGTTTTCCGCCATTAGAAGCTATGGCTTGCGGCTTGCCGACTATTGTCTCTCATAGTTCGTCTTTACCAGAGGCGGTAGGGGACGCGGCTATAATGATTGACCCGTATAATATTGATGAAATGGCTTGGGCTATGGAGATGATTTTATTAGATAATGATTTAAAAGAGCGACTTGTAAAAAAAGGAATAGAGCGAGCCAAAAATTTTTCTTGGCAAAAATGCGCGGAAAAAACATTGGAAGTTCTTTTGGAGACAAAATAAGATGTCTAAAAAAAATCAAATAACAATTGGAATTGACGCCAGATTTTTCGGGCCCAGACAAAAAGGACTGGGGAGATATGTGCAGAAATTAGTTGAAGAATTGGAAGAAAATTTTCAATTTTCAATTTTCAATTTTCAATTTATTATTTTTTTACGAAAAGAAAATTGGGACGAATACCGGCCCCAAAATCATAATTTTAAAAAAGTCTTGGCTGATTATAGGTGGTATGGCTTAAAAGAGCAGGCGCTAATGCCTTTTAAAATTTGGCGGGAAAAAATAGACTTAATGCATTTCCCTCATTTTAATCTGCCGATTTTTTGTCCAGCGCCCTTTTTAGTCACGATTCATGATTTGGTGCTTAAAAGATTTCCCACTCGTCGAGCTTCTAAATTGGGACCAATATTATACCGGCTTAAAAATTTGGCCTACCAATTTGTCATTTGGCGGGCAATAAAAAAATCCGAGAAAATAATTACTGTTTCTAATTATACTAAAAATGATATTTTAAAATATTTTAAAGTGAGACCGGAGAAAATAGAGGTGATTTATGAAGGAAGCCCGGAAATAAAACTTAAAACCACGACTAAAAACTTAAAATTATTAGAAAAGCACAATATTTCTAAACCCTACTTGCTTTATGTGGGCAACGCTTATCCGCATAAAAATTTGGAAAGATTGATTTTAGCTTTTAAAAAATTAATTGAGGATTATGAGACGAATTTACAGCTGGTTCTAGTTGGCGAATTAGATTATTTTTATCAACAATTAAAAGATTATACAAGATACAAGATACAAGATACAAGATACAAACAAATTGTTTTCACTGATTTCGTTCCTGATAAAGATTTAGAAGTTTTATACAAGAACGCTTCTCTTTATATTTTTCCTTCGCTTTGCGAGGGGTTTGGCTTGCCGTCCTTAGAGGCCATGAGTTATGGTTTGCCAATAATCTCTTCTAAAGCCACCTGCTTGCCGGAGATTTTAGAAGAGGCGGCTTTTTATTTTGACCCGGAAAATATTGAAGAAATAACTGAAGCGATTAAACGGGTTTTAGAAGATTCAGACTTACAAAAGAAACTGATTGTTAATGGATTTGAGCAGATTAAAAAATACAGCTGGTCAAAAATGGCCGAACAAACATTAGGAGTTTATCAAAAAATCATTTTGAGCAGGGGTTAATTTGTGATATAATTTTAGATGTTAAGACACAGATACAAGGGACAAACAATGAGGAGAATTGCCAGAAATAACAACAAAAGAAAAAACCGCATCTTCGCGGCTATGTTTGATGTTCGACCCGTAACCAAAGGAGGCGATTTGGATATTTTAAAAATAAATCAAGTAGGCGCTTTCTTGGATTTAAAAAAATCAGAACCCAAAAAAGAGACAAACGAAAAGATGTCTGATTTCTTAGAAGAGCCGGAAGCGCAAATTAAGGTCATATCCGATCTTCCTGAATTTCCGGAGCAAAAACTCACGGACGAAGATATTATTGAAAGGCAAAAGCCGATATTCCAAGAAGAAGAGTATTTAGGCGAGCGCTTGCCGACTAAAGATGAAATTTTAGCTGAATTGGCGCGCATAGACGAAGAGGAGGATAATTTAAAAAGAGCGGCTGCGGCGCGTCCAAAACCGGAAGCCGTAGAAGACCCGCGCCCTCAATTTATAAAAACAGAAAAAGGAAGTTTAGACGAATTGATTTACGAAGATTATCTTTTAAATCAGCTTCTTTTTTCAAAGAAAAAAGAAATACCGTCTTTTTCCCGAATTAAAGAAGAAAAAGATTCAGCTAAGGATTTGATTCGGAAAACTTACGGATTGACCCATGAGAAGATTTTTACTTCCGGACCAAAAGAAAGAAAAGAGATAAAAAAGAAAAACTTTTTAAAGCTGACCTCTTTTTTAACAATCGGTCTTGTAATTTCTTTGCTGGTTCCGGCTCTGGTTTTTTTAAGTCAGGGATTAGAAACTAAAGGTAAAATTACCGCCAGCAGTTTGGCCGCTTACGAGAATCTTCTATTGGCTCAAGAATCTTTGGAGGGGGTAAATTTTAAAACAGCCGAGAAGAATTTTGGCTTGGCCTACGATAATTTTTTTGAGGCGAGCCAGGGAATAGAAGATTTAGGCCGATTGACTGTTGCTATTTTAGAGCAGCTGCCCGGCGGTTCTTTGGTGGCTTCAGGCAGTCATTTGGTAAAAGTGGGAGAAAATTTAGCGCTGGCCGGCGAGAATTTATCAGCGGCCGTTAATTTATTCTCTTCAACCGATTTATTTAAGTTATTGAATAATAAAATTGAAGATTCTCAATCAGCTCAATCGGAATTTTTATCTGATTCAATAGTTTTAAGCCAAGAAAAATTAAGTCAGGCCTTAGAAGCGCTTAAAATAGCAAAAAAAGAATTAAGCGATGTGGAGATTGAAACGTTGCCCGATGACCTTCGGGAAAAAACCGTATCCTTAAAAGATAAACTACCTTTTGTTGAAGATTTGGTTGGTCAGGCCATTGATTATTCAACCGCCCTTATTAAAATTTTGGGTCACGATAATCCTCGCGAGTATTTATTGATTTTTCAAAATAACAGCGAAATCAGAGCGACCGGCGGTTTTATCGGCACTTACGGACTTTTGACTTTAGACAGGGGACAGATTAAAAAACTCTTTATTGACGGAGTTTTTAACGCCGACGGACAACTGCAGGAAAAAATTATTCCACCCAAGCCAATTCAAAAAATCAGCACCGCTTGGTCAATGCATGACGCCAATTGGTTTTCGGATTTTCCGACCTCGGCCCAGAAAATAGCTTGGTTTTATGAAAAAACCGGCGGATCGACCGTTGACGGGGTGATTAGTTTGACGCCGACAGTGGTTGAGAGATTATTGGAATTAACCGGCCCGATTGAGATGCCGGAATACGAAGCAAGTTTAAATCCGGAAAATTTTGTTGAATTGATTCAGTATGAAGTGGAAGCTGATTACGACAAAGGACTGAATCAGCCCAAGAAAATCTTAGCTGATTTTGCTCCCAAGTTTATTCAAGCTCTAGCTCAATTATCTCTTGATAAACAAAAAAAGGCCTTAGAAATTATTTTTAGTTCTCTTAAAGAAAAACATATTCTGATGTATTTCAGAGACGATAATTTAGAAAAGTTTATTGAGGAGCAGGGCTGGGCCGGTGAAATTTTAGAGACCGAAAAAGATTATTTGAACGTGGTTTCCAGTAATATTAACGGGTATAAAACCGATAAGGTAGTTAATGAAACTATTGATCATCAGGCGGAAATTCAGGAAGAAGGTTCAATTATTGACACATTGACCATTACCCGGGAGCACCGGGGAGGCGGTATGGATTATGATTGGTGGAATCGGGTCAACAGTAATTATTTAAGGGTTTATCTGCCCAAAGGGAGCGAGCTTTTATCGGCTACCGGTCATACTATTGAAACTTATTTGGCGCCGATAGATTATGAAAAACACGGCTTTAAGCCGGATCCCTTGATCAAATCTATTGAAGACAAAATGACAGTTGACCCCCAAACCGGCACCCAGATATTTGAAGAAAACAATAAAACCGTTTTCGGCAACTGGGTCTATGTTAGTCCGGGTCAAACGGTTAAAATCACTTATCAATATAAACTGCCTTTTAAAATTAATTTGACTAAACCGAGCGATAGTTATAGTTTATTAGTTCAGAAGCAGGCCGGCAGTACGGGAAGTCAATTTAAAAGCGCGGTTAAATTCCCGGAAAATTGGAAAGTTTCATGGTTTTATCCGGATAACAGTCAGCTTGAGAGCGGAGCTTGGCGGCTTGTGGCTGACTTAAATCAAGACAGATTTTTTGGAGTGACTTTTGAGATAGATTAAGCTCTAAATTTTCTATTATTTGCCTTTATTTCTTAGCGCATAGGCGCTTTTTTATTTTATTTCTTATTAATTTATAATTATAATAGTAAGGTATATTATAGTTTATAATATTATTTATTAATGTTTTATAATGTATATAGTAAATTCCTTAGATTCTGAAGATTCTGAAATATTATTGCGAGTGAGCCGTCCGCCCTCAATACTTTGTATAGCGAAGCAGTCTGGTTGGGCGAGCGAGGCAATTCAGCAGAATTATTTCTTTTCTTTATCTGAGAAATAAAAGCGATTCAGTAAAGTCAGGAGGGGTCATATTTCGTAGATTCCATTTTTGTAATTAAGATAATGGGTTGAGTTTTCCACAGGACAGCCCTTTTTTGAATGTTCGGAATTTGATATACTACAACTACCAATAAAACAAAGTTGATCCATTCGTTAATTTATATGAAACTTTCTACTATTAAAGATGTTATGACTAAACAAGTAATTTCTGTTAGTCCGGAAACTTCTATTATTGAAGTTCAGGAGATTTTATATAAACATAAATTTGACGGAGCGCCGGTAGTTGACGATAATGGGAAACTAATCGGAATTATTACCGAATACGATCTTTTGACTAAGGGATCAGCTATTCATTTGCCAACCTTTCAGAAGATTCTTTCTCAATTACCCATATTTTCAAAAGATCGATCTAAATTTGAAGAAGAAATTAATGTAATTTCTTCTTTAAAAGTAAAAGACATAATGAATAAAGAACCCTTTGTTCTTTACGAAGACGCAAGTTTTAAAGAAGTGGTGCGCGCTTTTCAGGAGCATCATCGCGTTAATCCCATACCGGTAATTAATAAAGAACATAAAGTAATAGGTATCGTAAGCCGCTTCGACGTAATAAAGTTATTTTCTCGGCTTAAATAAAATAAAGCTATGTCTAATAATCTATCTAATCAACCTAAAGACTCGTCAATAAACAAATCAAATCATCAAGTAGAATCTCTAATAGAACGTACTTTTAATTCTTTTAAAAAGAATTACACCCTTATTAAAAAAACAAGAGTGCGTTCCTGGAAAGCTTATTTAATTATTGGATTAATAGCCGGCATAATAGTCGGTATAGTTTTAGTTGCTAACCGAAGCTTAAAAATTGAAGAAAGTGAAGCGGGAGGTATAACTTATTATGTCTCGCCAACCGGCTCGGATACAAACCCGGGCACGCAAAGCCAGCCGTTCAAAACCATCCAGAAAGCCGTAAATCTTATGAATCCGGGAGACACGACAATTGTAAAAGGCGGAACTTATAATAAAGGATTTATAGTAGGAATAGGAGAAGGGGCTTCGGCAAAAAGCGGCACAGCCGCAAAGCCAATCACTGTAAAAGCGGCTACCGGCGAAACCGTTATAATTACAAATGAAAATCCGTTTATAATTTCCGACTATTTGCCTGATAAGCCCAGAAGCGCTATTGTCCGTTTTGAGGGAAGAAGTTTTTGGACAATGGACGGGCTTAATTTCCTCTTCGCCAGCCCAACCCAGCCATCCGGCCTTTCCACGATATGGCTGCGAAATGGAGAGGGATACGCCATTAAAAACGGCTCTTTCGACGGGAACGAAAATGGCAAAGGAACGCATGTGGTGCAGGTTGGCGCAATGGTTTCAAATGTTCTTGTTGAAAACAATACATTTGAGCGCTTCCCGGCTGATTACGATATATACGGAGTGGCCATCGGTTCTTTTGCCGGCGACCCAAAAAGCAGCAGTACTTATGGCTCAATGAACAATGTCACAGTCCGCGGCAATACTTTTAACGGCTTGGGAGGAGACGGGGTTCAGGCCTGGGGCGGCGAAGATATTATTATTGAGAATAATAAATTTAGCAGATTTTACACAGACCCCATGGAAGAAAACGCAGTTGATATTAAGCGCGCGAACAGAGTCACTATCAGAAATAATATTATGGGTGGTTATCAGCCAAAGTCTTCCGGGGGCGGGCCGGCTATTATTATTCATAATTTCGCGGATAATGTCACAGTTGACGGAAATATAATATATGACTCATGGATGGGCATTTCGCTTGATAGAGGGAATTTTACAGAAGTTCAAGGGGACAGCACCTTTGAAAATATTAAAATTATACGTAATGTCATTTTTAATACAAAAAAAATGGGAATCTCCGGCGATTCTACAGGAGCGGGCATGCGGGTATGGTACCCTAATGTCAATGGTTTGCTAATCGCTCATAATGTGTTCGCGCATACGGAAGGTCCGGGAATGATAATACTCCGCAGCTTGCTGAGCTTTCAGGGAGTGGAAATAAAAAATAATATTTTCTATGCAAATAACGAATACGCGATAAACTTTCTGAGCGACGCGGCGACTTATGTAACGGTTGGCACAAACGATTTTTTTAAAAGCTCTGGCGAACAATTAAAGTGGGGAGGAATAATCGGCAATCTTTCCCAATTTAAATCAAGCACCGGCCAAGCCGGAAATTCAATAAATTCAAATCCGATATTTGTTAACCCAACAATCGATCCGGGTTTGGCTGATTACCATCTTCAAGCCGGCAGCCCGGCAATTAATATAGGCCAAATAATAAACGGCATAAACCAGACAATCTCCGGCTCGGCGCCTGATTTAGGTGCTTTTGAGTACGGAGCACCGTCGGATACGGAAGCACCATCTATCTCCATCACTTCTCCAGCCAATGGTTCAACAGTCTCCGGAACAATCACAATTTCCGCTTCGGCTTCGGATAATGTCGGAGTAGCCGGAGTCCAATTTAAACTTGACGGAGCCAATCTCGGAGCCGAAGACACAATCTCTCCTTACTTAATCTCATGGAACACGACCATGGCAACAAACGGCTCGCATACTTTGACGGCCACAGCGAGAGACGCGGCGGGGAATCAAACAACATCGGCGGGAATTACAGTAACAGTTAACAATGTTGTTTCAACCAAATTCTCCATCAATGACAGAGTTAGAGTTTCATCAGGGCCTCTTAATGTCCGCTCAACTCCTTCAACTTCGGGAACTCTTTTAGGAACACAACCTCTCGGAGCTTTGGGAACAGTCATCGGAGGCCTAACCTTTGCAGACGGCTACAACTGGTGGCAGATTAACTTTGACAACGCTCCTGACGGCTGGGCTGTTGAGAATTGGATGGAGAAATATAGTACAGACGCTACTTCACCCACAATCTCCTCTATTTTATCTTCAAGCATTACTTCTAATTCATCCATTATTACATGGATAACCAATG